>ENA-UESE01000026-UESE01000026.1-human-gut-metagenome-genome-assembly--contig:-NODE-26-length-246305-cov-7.359122_pt1 | contig 246305 bp, 171 predicted proteins | sample MGYA00242995_ERZ507996 | MGnify/ENA primary metagenome ERZ507996 (study PRJEB26167, sample SAMN06115489) | human gut metagenome | host: Homo sapiens | place: China:Sichuan | collected 2015-04-15...
CAGAATCTAATATGCTTATTATTAATTCATCTGCTCCAACATCGACATTAATATCTGTATACATTCCATTAGATGCCATAAAACGCAAAAGTGAAGGTTCTCCTATTTTTCGAACTTCAATATGATGCTGTGTCAAATATGCAGATAATTTATAACTTGATATAGGAGTAATTAGTAATCGTAAAAAATCGTCCTGTTCTTTTTGATTCATAAAACCATGCATAAATACATTCTATTTCTTCTGCCGTCCCTCACAGATGGGTTAGTAGTAAAAAGAAAGCGCAGGACTGAAAGCCTATTTTACTAAAGCGGGTTCTGGAATACCTCGATGGATAAAACAAGCAACAGCCCTACGCCTATATACTTGGGTAAGTATACGACGAAAGGATAAGTCCGCTTATTCTCACCATCAATGAATTTTCCAGATTCGCTTTATGGGAATAAACTTACACTTTCCGTGTCAGTTAGTATGTTCCACAAAAGTAGAAAACTAACTTGGAAAATGCAATAACTCATCCTTCTTTTTAGGACTGTTGCAGAAACAAATTTCGGTTTAAAGTTTCAGAAAATCAATATTGATCTGAGAAAATGTTTACTCTTTCTTGCGGGGGTCTGCCCTTATGTAGGCCACAAAGACAAATATAAGCCCTCCGATAAGTGTCAAATACAAATCTTTCATAAATTCAGTACTCTAAAATAGTGCATAATCGGCACGTCTCACAATGATAGCTGAGTGCACCCAAATAAAAAGAGAGGCATGGATCGCTCCACACCTCTCCAATTATAATCTCTTGGGATATTATCCCCGGATGATTTTCAGGTAGTACGTCAGACTTTGAATTACCACATCTTCGATAAACTCCACAAAGGCCGAGTTATCTCCCGAGGATGCTTCCTCCAAAGTCTCATAGTAGCGTCGCCTCGTCTCATTGTCTCCTTTGATATTGGCAATAGGATAGCCGTGTTGCATCAATATCAGATTCATCAACAGACGGGCTGTCCTGCCATTCCCATCAATAAAGGGATGAACAGACACCAGTTTCTCGTGCATTTGAGCCGCCAATATAACCGGGTGCATGGAATCCTTGTTTGCCTCGTACCATTGAAACAACTCGTCCATTTTGGGCTGTAACAGATAAGGCTGGGGAGGAATATGCTTGCTGCCGCTGATAATGACAGGTACACGGCGGTATTTCCCCGCATTGTCCTTGTTTATGCTGTGCAGGACTATGGCATGAATATCCAAAAGCACACGTTCCGAGATCGGCTCTTTCTTTTGAGCTATATTCTTGATAAAGTCAATAGCTTCTTTGTGATTGATAGCTTCCAAATGCTCCTTTAACCCTTTACCTGCAATGGTAATACCTTTATTGACCACCATGTCTGTTTCATGGAGGGTCAGGGTATTTCCCTCGATGCGGTTGCTGTCATAGGTGTATTCAATCTCCAGGGCCTCTGTGATGCGGTAATTTTCATTGGCCCGGTATTGATTCAGTTCACCTAAAAGGGTGTCGATCTGTTGCAACTTGTCATTCATACTCACAAAAATACACAAATTTCAGACAAAAGGTAATTCCCGGTGCTCTTTTGGAGAGCTTGTACACCTATCTTTCCATTATATAAGAGAGATAGATGTACAACTCATGCGCAGATAGATTCCATTATTATAAGCAATTAAGTGCGCGTTCTCCAACTTTCATATCATAATGGATAATAGACAGACCGTAGCATTTCCGGTAAGAAAACCATTTATTGCTGGGATGGTAAGTTAATCACAGAGAGAGGTTTTCGGGATAACTCTACGCACATACTTTTGAATTATTTAGAAAGTAAGTGCGGAAATTACTCCACAAACCATCTGTACTCACTCTCTCCATACAAAGCCTTGTTGATACCCTCAGCCAGCTGCGAGGCATTGAGTGCCCTGTCCAAGAAATTGTCGATGTAGGAGGACTTATTGGCCCCTGTCAGGAGGTTGTAGACCTTCCACATGGAAATCTCTCGGCTCTGTGCATCTACTCCGAAAGCCTCGTCCTGATAGTAGGCCCTTGCCACCAGATTGATCTGGGTGTCGGTCATTAGAAGTTGGGGCAGTCTCTTTTTATCCTCCTGGGGCAGGCATTGATAAAGCCGTGACTTTCCCAAGAACTGAGCGAACTGATGTTCTGTCATGGAAGAGTTCACAAGGGTTTGCATCTGCCTTGTGTGTTTCTCGGGGTTATAGAGCTGAAACAGCTCCATGACAGCCTGAAAGAGGGCCTGTGTATTCATCACCTTGATCTCGCTCTTATAGCCGTCCGTGGAGACACACATATTGCAGCAGACCATGTTCTGAAAGCCCACAAAGACCTTGAATTTCTCCGCAGATTTTTTGTTGTAGAGGTTTTCATGGTTGTAGGCCCTTACCCCTCCTACTGTCAGCTTTAAGGGGTTTCCGTCGATGTCCTCGTGGATAGTGGGGATTTCAAAGCAGAACATCATCCGCTCATAGTAGATGGTCTTGTCTGTCTCCAAAAGCTGATTCACGGGCTTGTGGATAGCTTCGGGGATTCTGCCCTTGATGATATGACTTACCCTTATCTCAGGGCTGTCGATGGTTTCTCCCCGGAAGAACTGCTGGGCCGCCTCATGGACTGCCTCCACAAAGGCAGGGTGTGAAATGGTTACCTCGTTGTCTTTGGAGAAAACCGGGACCACACAATCACTTTGCAGGTGGCGGATTGAAACCTCTTTGGTATTGGCCTCTATAAAGGGTGTGGTCTTATCCGTCCTGAGCGGCTGTGTAATGGTGATAGGATGCTGTGTCGGCAGAGGAATGATCTCTTGCCTAACGGGATGGAGTTGGAGCGCTGTTTCCATAGTTTTGAGGGGTTTGGGGTTGAATGATGTTTGATTGGGGATTGAGGTTGCACCAATTCAGGATGGCTTGGCCTACTTTGGGGGTGATGGTAAACTCGGGACGGCCCATGAACAGACCTGTTCTGTCTTTGGAGGCCTGCACATGGTGTTTGAGGTCTATATCCAGGACGACGGTAAATTCATAGTCCATGCCATCCCTTTGCATGGCTTTAAGGCCCACTTTCTCCGGGACCATCTTGCCGTTCTTTTCATTGAGGACATAATCCTGCTTGGTGCGCATGGTACAGATGATATGCACCGCAGATTGCAGGATTTTTTGCACAAAGGCATTCTGCCGGGGTGTAACCTTGGCCCAGTTTGCCAAAGAGTTGCCTTGCAGTCCTGCATGGAAATCCAGCAGGTAGTCCCAGCATTGGGAGATACTGTCCACGATGATTACCTCCATACCTGCATTTTCACATAAGGTGATGGCCTCGATGTAATTCTCCGGGGAGTAATCACCGCCGAGGGAGACCACATTGTAGGTCCCGAGGTGAGCATAGAGATCGGCCGAGCCATTTTCTGAATCTATGACGGCAATTTTGGACCAGTCAGAGGTCATGCCATAGGCCAACAGGAGGGCTGAATAGGTTTTGCCCGAACCTGCACAACCTTGGAGGGCCAATTTGATTTTGGCCTGCTTTCTTGTAGAGGGGCGGATGTTTAACATAAAATTAGTATATTTAAAAGCTAAAAACAGAACTCATGAAAGATGATAGAATAAATCAGTTTATAGATGAACTGAATCAAACAATCGCTCCTAATTATCAGATAACCAAAGAAATTTTTAACAGAGAGTATGGCTATCCAGAGTTAGATCCATTAAGAGACGAGATATGCAAATGTCTAATTTGTGGCTTATATCAAGCAGCCATAACACTAACCAATCATCTATTGGAATCTTCGTTAAAGAAATGCTTGGCTATAAAATATAAAATTGAACACGAAAATGTTCAATTGGAATTGAAAGATGCTTTTAAAAAAAGTATCGAGAAATATGACAAAATGGAACTGAACATGACTATTAATCAAGCATGCTCTCAAAATTTAATATCTAAAACGCTGAAAAAAAGGCTCCACAAATTCAGAGAAGATTTTCGCAATGCTTTTTCTCACGCAGAATCTTCAAAAATATTCAAAGATTTAAGTATTCCTGTAAATATTTTATCTATAGAAAAAAATGAAGGTCCTGAAGATGTGATGAAAAAATTCTTTTCATCCCCTAATTCAGAACTAACAATCAAAGATTTTCTGCCTATACAAGGAATATTACAAGCTAAATATGCTCAAATCACAGCTATCCCCTATTTCTGCGCTGTAGATAAGATAATTCGGGATATGGTAGCAATTTTAGATAACCTTATAAATAAAAAACAGGCAGAAAGCCCAAAGCCTCCTGCCTGTCCTGACAACCTCTAATCAGCCTAAAACACGGCCAATGTAGGTGCTCCCCCTTCTCCCCGCTGATGGAGCATCATAAACATCTCTCCTGTCTCGGCATTGCACACCTGAGAGACTACCGGGTCTGTCAGTTGTCCTGTCTCTACTTTCCGACTGCAAGGGCCTGTTTCAAGGCCATAGACAAAGAACACCTTACCTGTGTGGGGATTCTGTTTTACCTCCAGCTTCTCAACTCCCTGCTGGGCTTTGAACTGGGCTACCTCCCACGTCTCGATAAATTTCAGATTGCTTTCCATACCACAAATTTTAGATTAAAGTGTTGTGGCGGGGGACCATCCCCACGCCGAGTGCAGGGAGAGGTCATGTGGTGATTGGGGCAAACGTGTGCGGACAAAACTGAAAAAAAAATAAAATAGTTAGAACTTAGGGGTCAGGAAATAATGTCTTATTAATAATAATGTTTGCCAACACCAACAGATTCATTTACTTAGGATAAGGGCAGGAGTTGGATAATCCCGCCCTTATGCGCACTTAGTTTTATAATTATATAATGGCTTATCTGAGCAATTCCGATAAAGGATAAATAGCATTTTAGTAGTGTCATACTCAAACGGTTCTTTCCCATGTAACCACTCTTTATAAGTCTGATGCCCTAACCAATCACATGTCAGCATTAATGAATCGGGATAATTGTCAAATTGAGGATTTTGCAGATAATCACCAGCAAGCCCTATATAGCCTTTAACTCGTAAAGATTTTAAGTGTTTGTAGTAAGCTGTTCTTGAAATACCTAATCTCTTAATGGCTTCCGTTGCAGATAGTCCCATATTGAATGAATTATTAAACCCTATGCAATAGAGAGCGAGCAGGAAGCCCTTTTCTTCGGATGAGAGCCTATTATCTTCTAATACCCCTCTGTGGATAATCCTAAATTGTTCAGGAACATACGGCAAAATATATCTTTTGCGCCTGTTGCTGTTTCTTACAAATTCTTCAATGGTACAAAGACCGCTATTTTTCAGTCTTTTGGCAAAATGATCCTTTATGTAACCCAGGGATTTTCCTGTAAATCCGGCTAATTGCTCATAGGTGACATCCGTTGTATTATCATCATGTGCTGTCAGGCAGAGAGCAGTAAAAACATAAAGATCATTGAGAGGCAGCTTCTCAGCTGCTTCAGTGGGGATAACCGTATAATTTTTCATAGGGTGCAAAAATGGTGTTTGTATTTTAGGCTGTTCTATATTACTTACTATCTATTATTAGAGATATAAAGAAGGTAGGTAATATAGATTCGCATAAAATGCGAACACACTTAAAAATGATACTTAAATTGGATTCTTGGAGGGCCTAACCTCCTGAAAGACAAGACAAAGATAAGTAAAATTTTTGTATTTTGCAAATATTTTGGCGGTTATTTTTCTGTAAATCAGAGATTTATAGTAAGAAATATTTCAGTAGATTTTCCTCGGTTTTTGGGATTCTCAGCGGGCCGTGCTTTTTGAATCCCATTGGATTTTTTCCCTTTATAAGGTAAATTTTAGGTCTCTCTACCAAGAATAGAGCTTTCAACAGGCTTACTGATGCACGCTGTTTGATAGTCTTGTGAAGATGGTATTTTACTATTGGAGCAGTCAGCTCTTGTATTTCCGAGGCTTTATATTTTCTGCCGATCTTGAATACCCTGAGTAAATCCCGTTTGAATGGGTGCTTATCATCCAGGGCCCAGAATACAGCGGCATTTTGGAGGTTTTTATAGGCTCTCTTATCGCTATGGCGAATTTCCCATAGATGGTCAATAAGGGTGTTTGCATCTACATATTTTTGAAGAGAATAGAATCTGTTCACAAATGCCGAGCACCCTTTACGGGATTGAAAGGTTTGTTTTTCTCCTGCTGTCAGGTGTCGAGATTTAGTGATCTCTCGCACCTCATCAATTATTTCAGCAAGTTGAGCGTCAACAGTCGTCTGTAACTCATCCTTGTTTATTTGTTCTATCTTTTTCTGTTGCTCGGACAGGGGGAGTGTTCCATATCTATTCTCGAATGCAATCTTGTGCCCTTGCGCTTCCAAAGCCTGTTGCAAGTGGGCGATCGAATCATAGATGGTATTACTCAGCTTCTGACGTTCTACAAGGTAGTCAATGTTCATATAGGCAACCACATCCTTGCTGAAACTGTCTCTGCGAGTTAACTGGATAGGTCTCTCTCCAGAAATAGAAATCGCTCCTTTCTCCCGGATTGCAGTTTTAACTATCTCGAATAAGTCCAGTAAATCTTTATCCTGTCCTGCTAACTCGGAGGCTGATTTTTGTAGGTGAAGAAGAGCATCAGCCTGTTTGAGCAGGGTGGCTTGGTAATCTCCGTCTGCATTCTGTCGCCACTTTTCACGGGTGTTGTAAATGATGGTGTCGCTCAATATCCCATTCGAGAATCTGCATCTTCCATGTATCTGCGTCAATTTATCCGGGGAAAGCATCTGATAGTTCTGCCGCGCGTTGGAAACTGTAATAAGGTGATAGTAGTCCTCAATGTCCACTCCTGCAAAATAGCAGCTTGTGATGAAATTGATTCTTTTAGGCAGCTTGTTCCCTTCGGCCAATTCCGCATAATATGTCCCGGCTTCCTCTACTGATGAATCACTACACAGAATAGCACAATCCTTTAGGTGTTCATCGGGCAGCAATTTGATGATATTCCTGCAATGCCGGATAGAATTGTAGGCAATCACTATCTTTTCAGTCGGAGGTAAAAATTGTATCTGCTGTGATGTCAGCGCATCCAGATTATCCGTGTAATAGAGTTGTATCTTGCGTTTGGGTGCATCTTTCCATGATAAGTTGAACTTGCATTCCTGTTGCAACTGAGGATTGGAAAACTCCCTCATAGTTGCGGTTACAAGGCATCTGTTCTTGGGTGGAAATTCAAAGTAATGGTCTATAAGAGATTCCAAACTGGGCCTGTAATTACTCTCCGACTGAATCATGTCCACCTCGTCAATCATCAGAAAATAATCCTTATAGTGCTCTTTTCCGATGATCTGCAATAGTTTGTATAGACTGTCAGCCACTACAAGGAATTTCTTGTATACTACTTTATCGTCGGACAGATAACTTTTGATTTCTTTTATGCTCGTCGTATCTCTCTCGTCATTGATTTTTCCTCCGACATAAAGAAGTTTGGTCTTATTCCGCTGCCATTTGTTGTAGGCCAGAATCTTGGTCGGAAATACAATGATGGAATTTCTTTTTGAATCAATTTCCAATGAAGTTGCTCCAATGCCTGCTACCTGCTTATCCACTATACCGTGAGGCATCTTATCCATATAAAAAGATAGCTTCAATTATACACTATTGCTTCCAACAGGAATGGGGACAGGTGTTCCCTGTTCAAGGGCATTCATTATTTCATCCACATTGCCTGGGAAGCCGATCTCCAGGGAAAGGTCCGATAGCTGATTTATCTCGTGATCCATAAGAGCCTCCTTGTCTTCAGCGGATGATATCCACCCATCCGCTGAATCATGCAGGTCTTTATAAGTATTAGGAACAGACTGCTTGGTCGTTACTGTCGGTGCAGAAAGTTGAGGTGTTGCCACTAAAATCGTCTTCTCCTCCTTTACTGGTGCGGCCTCATCAGGAAACTCCTGTAAAACAGAAAAATTCAAATTGGAAAGGTCTAAATTCCCATTTCCCATAATATCTGCAACCTCTGCTGCGATATCATCCAGATCTTCCAAATCAATCATATCTGCTCACTTAACATTTTAATACAAAACTTATCTATCTGAGCAAATATAGCAAAAGTTAAGGGGAATATTACCGTTCCCCTTAACTTTATAAAAGATGTTGCATTGCCTCGTCAATCTGTTTATTTTCAGAACTGTGTCCCAAAGAGCTGCTGATAATAGAGGTTGCAACCCCAGCTCTTCTGAGGACTGTCGCATAACTGTGCCTTGCTACATAAGTGGTCAGTTTATTTGGGATTTTCAACTCCTCGCCGATTTGTTTCAGGGCCTTGTTGGTTTTAGCAAGGGCTTTGTGAATCCGGTTGAATTTCTGCAACTCTGTTTTGTGACTGCTGTTAAGGATTGGAAATAGATATTCAGACGTTGGATTCTGGTATCGTTGTATTATCTCCAATGCTTTAGGCATCAATTTGTAAGAGAGTAATTTCCCGGTTTTATGCCGCGTGTAATAGAGCCTCCCGCCTGCAATATTTTCCTGTTTCAGCCGTGCCATGTCACCGAAATTGATTCCGGCAGTATAGTAGCTGAAAAGAAAAATATCACGGGCCAATAGGATGTATTCTGTGTTAGTGCATTGTGGGGAGTAGTTTTCTATGAGGATAATGTGTTGTTTGGCAATAGCCCGTTTATGGGTGGAGGTCCACAATTTGCCTACCTTGAATTTGATGAATGGATTGGATTTAGGACAGAATCTACCCTCTTCAACAGCCCTGTTATAAGTGGCTTTTAAGATACTGAATTTAGTAGCTATGCTATTATTTCGATTGCCCCTATTTCTTAGAAATAGTTCAAAATCATTTAGGAATTGCGTATCTATCTCATCCAATCGAATAGGAGTGGATTTATATTGCCGAAGCAGAGATAAGGCCACTTTGTGTTTTGATGCAGAGTTATATTTCCCAAAGGCTTCCAATCGCTCAATAATTTGTTCCAAGCACTCATTCATCGTAGAAGCGATAATTTCTATCTTTTTCTCATCGAGCAGGGTATTCAATATGAATTCTTTATCCAAACTGTCCAAAAGAACATGAACAATCCATTTAGGAACTGAAACTCGTGTCTCCCCATCCTCCATCCATATTTTCCTAACCCGCCCCCATGGCCCTGTATACATTTCATCCTCCATTTGATATAAAAAATTAAATGATCATCAGTAAATATAATAAAAGCCAAGGGGAAAACTTACTATTCCCCTTAACTTTATATAAGATGTTGCATCGCTTCATTCATCCGTTCATTTTCGAAACTGTCCAGATAAATTTGGGTCACTCGCTCAGAACTGTGCCCGAGAGATTCAGAAATAATAGAGGTAGGAACACCAGCCCTTTTCAGCACCGTGGCATAGCTATGCCGAGCTACATAGGTTGTGAGTTTAATCGGTATTTTCAACTCCCTGCCTATCTCGGCCAAAGCCCGGTTTACCTTGGTAATGACCTTGTGATGCCTGTTTAATTTTTGTTGGATCGTTTTATGTTCCTTTGAATAGATAGGGAACAGGTAGATGTTCCCGGAAGCATAACTTTCAATAATCTCCATAGCCCGGCTGTGAATAGGCAGATTCAACAATTTCCCGGTTTTCTGCCGCCTGTAAACCAATCTGCCATCCACAATGTTCTGCCGAGTGAGATTAGCCATGTCTGCGAAATTAATACCGCCCATCAAATAGGAGAAACTGAAAAGGTCAATGGCAAACCGGGTATAAAAATCCCGCCCCTCACATGGGAAATCCATAACGGCTTTCACCTCTGTCTTGGATATGGCACGTTTTGGAGTTTCTGCGTGCAATTTACCCACTTTGTAACTCTTGAATGGGTACTGCTCCATCTTGGCATATCCACGCTCTATGGCCTGATTAAAGACCATTCTCAGGGTTCTGAACCGGACACCTATGGTATTCTCAGCTCTACCCTGCCTGCGGAGCCACAATTCATAGCGTTTCAGCCACAAATGGTCGATGTCAGAAAAATAGACACTCAGGTGCTTATTGAATTTGAGCAACGACCGATAAACTTGCTCCACAGAGGTAGCATAACCTGTCCTGCGTTCATCCTGCAACTCCCGGATGATCTGTCCAAAGAGTTCTCCGACAGTCACGGCCTTCACAGGTTTGGAGATTTGTTCTTTAAGGGTTGTTGCGGTAAATTCCCTATTCTCGGATTTCAATTCCACAACCTTGCCTTTACACTCACATAATTTATTGGCAATCAGTTTCTCCAAATATTCCCTGTCAGGGCAATCCAATGTGGGCTGATTTCTATCAAAATCCCAATACTGAGGTGCAACAGACACTCCAAGGCTGATATACTTGGTCTTGCGGTCTTTTGTAATGCGTATTCTTAAAGGAAATTCATTGTTTTTGAGAGGCTTGTATTTGAAGCATACCACCTCGATAGTTGTGCTCATGGGTAAAACACCGGGTAAAACAAACCCTGTTTTTCGCCCGTTTTACACCAAAAAGAAAGAGAGTCGCATTTCTGCAACTCTCTGATTTTTAAGTGGTACCACCAGGAATCGAACCGGGGACACAAGGATTTTCAGTCCTTTGCTCTACCAACTGAGCTATGGCACCATCCGCGAAAAACGGGGTATTCCCTGTTATCGTGGTGCAAAGATAAGCAAAAAATTTAATACTGCAAATGCCTTATGCAATTTTGTCGGTAAATTTTTCCTGGCCCGGCAAAAAAACTACCGACCCGGAAATCAGAAAAAAGTCCGCTGCCCAAACGGACAGCGGACTTGACAGGCATGATACAGAGACGCTTAATTCGTTTTATTCTGGTTCGCCTCGCCGATTTCCGGGTTGGCAATCACGACGGAACGCGGCAGCTGGAACCGCATACCGGATTCGTTCTGCTCCCACATGGCTTTGTAAATGTGGTTGTTCGCAACGCCTGCCGCCGTCATCGCGGCATCGTCCCGGCGATCAATCGGCATATTCAAACGCCGGCGGTCGAGCCACTCCAGAGCGCCCTCCATCCACATCTCGATACGTTTCTGAAGAATGATCTCCTCGACGACATCGTCGAGCGAAGCGGCCGTGATGTCATAACCCGGATCGCGGTAGGTCGTCACGTAATCCTTGAGCGTCTTCTTGGCTGCGGCGATGTTGCTGTGCGCCTCGGCTTCGGCCTTGATGAAGACGGCCTCTTCGGCGCGCATATAGATCAGATCGGTATTGTTCCAGTCGCCGTTGTAACTGCGGAACTTGACCGAAACATACTCCGAACGCGCTTTTACGCCCGAAGCAAGCGTATTGGGCAGGTTGGAAGGCAGGAGGCAGGCATAACCGCTCGTCGCAGCGTCCGGGTCCGGATTGTCCGTCTTGTTGAGCCACCAGCCGCGACGCACGTCGGTCGGATTCAGACGCGCATAGAGGTAGGAGTGGATCGGACGCTCGGCCCACATACCCGCATAACCGCTCATGTAGGGGTCCATCTGCGAGCACCAGGTAGCCCATGTCTGGCAGTTGTCGGCCGTCATCTTGAAGCCGAAGATCAGACTCGGAACGTTCTCGATACGGTTGAAGCCGTTGTTGTAGTTCTCCTTGGAGACGAGCGTGTATTTGGCCAGAATATCGTCGGCCAACGAGACGGCTTTCCCCCAGTCCTCCATGACCAATGCGACACGGGCGCGCAGAATGGCGGCCACGCTGGCGTCGAAATCGGTCCGGGAACCGGTGTCGTCGTATCCGATCTCCTCGAAAATACGCAGCGCTTCGTCCAGGTCGTCGGTAATGCGTTTGTAGACCTGCTCCATCGTGGCGCGCGGCAGATTCTGGCCGAGGGTCTCCTCGGTGGCCAGAGGCACGCCCGGAAGGTCCTTGTTCGCCGCCGAGTAGGGATACTGGTACACGTTGATCAGGTGGTAGTAGCCGAACGCGCGGGAGGTCAGCGCACGGGCGCGGTAGGCCTTCATCGTCTCCGACTCGGCGGAAGCGTCGAGGGTCGCCGTCGCGAGAATCTCATTGGCCGTGGCGATCGGAATGTAGAACATGTTCCACACGTTGAAAGTCGGCGTATACTCCTCCTGCCAGTAGTCGTTGATGTACATGTAAAGGTTCATGCTGTGTTGCAGCAGCAGGGTCATGTCCTGCCCGGTCATGCCGAACGCAAGTTCGAACCCTTTGAAACCGGTCAGCCACTGAAGATCGTTCTTGTAATAGGTGGCATAGTGGGTGTAAATGGACGCCTCGATACCCTGAAGCACCTTGTCCGGGTCCTCCTTGGCCACCTCGTCACGGGTCTCCGAAGAGACTTTTCCCGAAGGGTCCACGTCGAAGATATCGTCGCTGCAGGATACCGCAACTGCCGCACTCATTAAAAATATCAGTATTTTTTTCATATCAATGTCGCTGCTTAGAAGTTAATATTGAGACCTACCGAAGTGGTACGGATCGGCGAATAATACGTACCGTCCACGCTGTTCAAAGCGACCGTCGCGCCCTGACCGCCCATGCTCGTACGGGGATCGTAGCCCTTGCGCTTCGATGCGAAGAAGACGTTGTCGCAGGCGAAGTACACGCGAACGCTCTTGATGCCGATCTTGCTCATCCAGTTCGCCGGGAAGGTGTAGCCCAGCGTGATGTTGCGCAAGTTGAAGTAGGTTTTGCTGATCAGGAAACGATCCGACGAAGCGTTGATGTTCGAGTCGTTCGTGTTCCAGATCGGCGCCGAACCTTTCCCGGTCTCCGGATTCCAGGCGTCGGCATAGTTCTTCAGACGGTTCATCGGGAAATTCGCACTGCTGAACGCCGAGAAGTCGTAATCGTAGCCGTAGCCGCCGAACTGGAAGTTGGTCATAATCGTCAGGTCGAGGCTCTTCCAACGCAGCGTGGTGTTCAGGCCGCCCGTGAAATCGGGAAGCGCGCTCTTCTCCAGCAGGTACTGCGTGGCCTCGGTAGCATCGCCGGTCGTGACTTTCTCCACGCCCACAACGTTGCCCTCACCGTCCGTGAGATCCCGGTCCATATACCAGAGCGAGTTGCCCTTCTCATCCAGACCTGCGAACTGCCGCATCTCCCAGCGGTAGATGTCCTTGCCTTCGTAAATGCGCTGGTTGCCGTTGGGCATGCCCGAGACTTTGTACTCGTCGGGCAGGTTGAGCATCTTGTTGGCATAGGTGTAACCGTTGACCGACATGTCCCAGTACCAGTCCTTTTTCTGGATGAGCTTGACGTTCAAGTCGAATTCGAAGCCCGAATTGCGCAGTTTGCCGACGTTGTACCAGTCGTAGGCGCGGCCCGTCGAAATATCCTTCGTACGCTTGAAGAGCAGACCGTCCGACACGCGGATGAAGTAGTCCATCGTCAGGTTGATGCGGTCGTTCAGCAGACCCACGTCCAGACCCAGATCGAACGTCTTCTGCTTCTCCCACGTCAGATCGGGATTGCCGTAGTAATAGATCTCCGTACCCAGCTTGCCTTCGGAAATGGTAACCGTATACTGGTCGGTATAGGGATAGTAGTTGGCCAGGTCCTCGTTACCCTGCGTACCGTACGTGGCGCGGAGTTTCAGCTCCGAAAGCCAGCTGTGCGTACTCTCCATGAACTTCTCGGCTCCGATGCGCCACGAAGCGCCGACGGACCAGAACGTGCCCCAGGGATTGTATTTGAAACGCGAGGTTCCGTCGCGGCGGATACCGCCCGAGAAATAATAACGGTTGTCGTAGTTGTACTCCAGTTTGCCGAAGAAACCCTGAATGCGCAGCACGTCCTGATAGCCGTTGATCGACCCCATCTCGCCGGCGTTGTTCAGCTGCGGATTCTTGGGATCGTAAATGTTCGTCTTCTCGACCTCGGCGTAATCGCGCACCCAGCTGTTGTACTCATGCCCGATCAGCGCATTGATATTGTGGCGTCCGACGGATTTTTTGTAATTGAGCATCTGGATCAGGTTCAGATCGTAAACGTCCGTAGACTTTTTGTTGATCCGGCCCTTGGAACCGCGTCCGTCGCCGATCGTGGGGTTATAGAACAGCAGTTCGTCGGAGGCGCGATAGCCCAGCGACATGCTCGAGGTGAAGGTGAAGTCGCGCAGGAAATAGATCTCCCCGTAAGCGCGGCCCTGCAAGTTGTTGCGTTTGATGTCGCGCGTGTCCATCTTCAGCGTGGCGATGATGTTCTGGCCCGAGGTTCCGGGACGGGTCGTCGTGCCGTCGGTCTGCCCCGTACCCAGGTCGTAGACCTTGTCGCCGTTTTCGTCATACTTGATTTTCCCCTCGGCATCGCGGGCGTAGACCGGAAAAACCGGCTCCCACGAACGCGCCGTGGCGAACGCCGACGAAGCGAGGCTGCTGCCCTCCAGAATGTTGTTCTGCACCGTGTGGGCATAGGAGAGGTTGGCGCCCACCTTGATCCACTTGCGGAGCTTGGTGTTGACGTTCACACGGGCGCTGTAACGCTCGAAATCCGATTCGATCACATAGGATTCGTCCTTGAGGTAACCCAGCGAGATGAAATAGTCGGACTTCTCGTTCCCGCCGCTGACCGAAACGTTCGTTTCGTTGCGGAATCCGGTCTTGAAGAGTTCGTCCTGCAGGCGCTCGCTGTACATGCGCCGGGCCGACGGGTCGAGTTTGCCGGTCGCAGGGTCGATCAGGTAGGTCGACGAATATTTGTAGGGGTTGTAATTTCCGTGTGCACCCAGCACCTCCTGCGAGGCATAGAGCGCCGCGGCAGCCAGATCGCCGCCTCCCTCTTCGGGGCTTGACGCCCACTTCGTGTCGCGCATCGTGCGCCACTGCGCCTCGAGGTATTCGCCCGGATCGGTGATGATGTCATACTCGGGGACAGCGCGGGTGTTGATACCGAATCGCGTGTCGACGCTGATCGTGGGATTGTCCAGGCTGCCGCGCTTGGTCGTGATGAAAACCACGCCATTTGCGGCGCGCGAACCGTAGAGCGAGTTGGCCGTGGCGTCCTTCGACACGGAGATCGACTCGATGTCGGCCGGATTGATGTCGGACAGGCTGCCCTGATAGGGCGAGCCGTCGAGCACGATCAGCGCGCCGGTGCCCGCATTGAGCGAACCGACGCCGCGGACGTAGATCGCAGCGTCCGTACCGGGCTGGTTGGTGGCCGTAGTCAGCTGCACGCCGGGAACCGCTCCTTCGAGCATTTTCGAAACGGTCGAAACCTGACGCTTCGCAAGCTCCTCGCCGCGGATGGTGGCGATTGATCCCGTAAGGTCTTTTTTCGTCGTCGTGCCGAAAGCGGTCACCACGACATTCTCGATGGCCTGCGCATCTTCGTGCATCACGACTTCGACATGCGTCTTTCCGGCGACAGCCACTTTCCGGGTCTCGTAACCGATGAACGAAACCGCCAGCGTAGCGTCGGCGGGTGCGGCGATGGTGAATTTACCGTCCGTGCCCGTGGTCGTACCGGTCGACGTGCCGTCGACCATAACGGTTGCGCCCGCGACAGGCTTACCCTCCGCATCGGCAACTTTACCGGAAACCTGCCGGTTTTGGGCGAATCCATATACGCAAAGCCCCAAAACGGCAATTAACGATAGTAGAATTTTTCTTACCATAAGCGTTAATTTTAATAAAATTTTAAAATAAAAAGTTCACAAGCAAAGGTATGAAATTGCTAACTCGTTTACAAATAAATTATTAAAATAATTTACCAGTATAACATATGTGTAGAAGATTGGTCGATAACGGTTACGATTTTGAAAATATCATCTCAAGGGGATTACAAATTGTAATCCCCTTTTCGGGTGTTTTCGGGTGTTTTGAGCGAATGTGTTAGCTGCGTGAACTTCTGCGTATATGTGAATCGGTCCTCAAAGGCGCTCCCGGACTTTTTCCAGGTCGGTATCGCGGTACAGCGTATCGAGGCGTTTCGAGAGCCGCTCCATGTCACCGTCGAGTTTCGAGTGGGTGATGGTCGCATAAATCTGCGTAGTCCGTATATTCTTATGCCCCAGCAGCTTGCTGATCGTTTCGATCGCCATTCCCTGCGAAAGCGTGATCGTCGTGGCGAAGGTGTGCCGGGCACAATGGAACGTGATGTGCCGGGGAATGCCCGCCAGAGACATGATGCGTTCGAGGCAGATGTTGCACCAGCCGTTGCTCGGCAGGCGGAATATCCGCGCATTCCGCTGCATCGGTTTGTATTTCAGCAGAATGGTGTACGGGATCGCGAAGATGCGCACGTTGACCGCAGATCCTGTTTTGCGGCGGGTGGTGCTGATCCACAGCTGTTTGCCGTCCTGCTGGATATGCTGCGGGGTCAGCGTGCAGAGGTCGATGTAGGAGAGTCCCGTGAAGCAACTGAACAAAAATGCATCGCGTACCAACTGTAAGGTCATGTCGTCGAGGTCCAGACGGATCAGCTTGCGGATTTCGGTCATGGACAGGTAGTTTCGCGCGACGAATTCGCTGCGCAGTTTGTAATTCGCGAAGAGGTCCTTGGCCATGTGGCCCCGGCTGCGGGCCAGCATGAGGATGTGCTTGAACGCGATCATGTAGATCCACGTCGTGTTTTTCTTGTGTCCGCACTCCTGTGCGATGTAGTGGTGGAACCCCGTCAGAAACTCTTTGTCGAGTTCTTTGAACAGCAAATCCTTGCGGTTGAATTTGTCGTTGACGTAGTTTTCGAGATGCTTGTAAACACACCTATATTTATAGTAGGTCGTTTTGCTGCGGCTGATGCCCACCATCCGGCTGAACTCCTCGTTGTGATGCCTGAAGAAGGCCAGCAGCGTTTCGTTGCGCTGGTCGTTGCCGAAATACATCTCCTTGACCATTTTCGGAGTGACCAGGGCATGCTCGTAAAACAGCGTGTTGTAACATCTTTCGATGCGGAAACGAATCTGCGAGAGTTGTTCGTTGACATGTGAGGCAACCGCGCTGCGCCCTGCCGCCCGTCCCATACTCACATCCCAGAGATTCGGATTCACGGATAGTTGCGTGGACAGCTGCGTTCGCTGTCCGTTGATCGTAATGCGTCCCATGATCGGCGTGTTTCCATTGCGTAAAGGCGCATTCTTCTTGATGTAAAACAGTACTTTGAACGTGTTTCTCATTCCCTTCCTAACCTTTTTTAAACAATAAACAAACCGCGATAAAGGTAATGATAAAGTTACTGCCAAACGGTATATCAATTGGACCAAATAGCTTATACGGCACGGTTTAACCCTTCTTGTCCGGTAACTATCTGGTAACACAACCCGGACGCACGGAGGTGTCGTCCGTATATCTTACACGCTTAATACCAAACTATTAGGCATTTCTCGGAAAATGCGTTCCGGAACGCTGTAATTATCCTATATCCAGCAGTTTATTATCCGGAATCCGGGGCGATTGTTTTTTTATTTTAAAAAAAACTATTAGATTAACGCTTATGGTAAGAAAAATTCTACTATCGTTAATTGCTTTATTGGGGGGGGGAATATTACTCTCGCTGGCCCAGAGTAAGCAAATTTCCGGAACAGTCACCGGTCCCGACGGGAAACCGGTCGCCGGAGCAACGGTTATGGTCGACGGCTCGCATGTCGGCACGACCTCAAACGGAGACGGTAGCTTCACCATCACGGCTCCCGGAAACGGATCGCTGGTCGTATCCTTCATCGGCTATGAAACCCAGAAGGTGGCCATCGGAGGCAAGACCCGAATCAACATCTCGCTCAAAGAAGACACACAGGCCATCGACGACGTGATCGTAGTGGCCTTCGGTACAGCCAAGAAAGACGCCTTCACCGGAGCGGCGAAGGTGATCAAATCCGACGATCTGATAAAAACGCAGTCTTCGAACGTCGGGGATGCCCTCGTCGGCAAAATCGCCGGCGTGCAGTTCTCCTCCGCCTCGGGCCGTCCGGGTTCCGGTCAGAAGATTTACGTGCGCGGCTACGGTTCGATGAATGCCAAAAACGACCCGCTCTGGGTTGTAGACGGCGTGCCCTACGAAGGTGACATCAACAACATCAACGCTGCCGACATTGAGTCGATCAGCGTCCTCAAGGACGCCGCGTCGAACGCCCTGTACGGCTCCCGCGGCGCGAACGGCGTAATCATGGTCACAACCAAGCGTGCGAAGGCCGGCGAGGCCACCGTGACTTTCGACGGCAAGTGGGGCATCAACACCCGTGCGTTGCAGACCTACGACATCGTGGAGGATGCGGGCGAATACTACGAGATGCACTACAAGTCGCTGTACAACTATTACACGCTCGACCAGAAGTACACTCCCCTGGCTGCCAACATCGCCGCCAACAAGCTGCTGACGTCGAACGATCCCGGCGGTCTGGGTTACAACGTCTTCACCGTGCCCGACGGCCAGAACCTCATCGGCGAAAACGGCCGTCTCAATCCGCGTGCGAAGCAGGGCCGCCTGGTAACCGACGCCAAGGGCCAGCAGTTCTACCTGCAACCCGACAACTGGCTCGACGAAATCTACAAATCGTCGTCGTTCCGTCAGGAGTACAACGTCAGCGTTTCCGGCGCGACGGACCGCGCCAATTTCTTCGCATCGCTCGGCTATCTGGACAACACGGGTATCGTCGACGGTTCGAGCAACGAGCGCTACACCGCCCGTCTGCGCGCGGACTACCAGGCCAAAAAGTGGCTGAAAGTCGGCGGTAACATGTCCTACACCCATTTCGTCTGGAACAACGGCAACCAAACCAACGACGACGGCGAAGGTCAGGGCGAAGGCAACGCCGACGGCGGAAACGCATTCGCCACGGCGATCCGCATGGCGCCGATCTATCCGGTCTACATGCGCGACGGCAACGGCAACATTATGATCGACGAGTACGGATTCAAGATGTACGATACCGGCGACGGCCGCAACGGCGGCGCACTGCGCACCAACGGCGGGAAGAGCAACGACCTGCAGGACATTCAGCTCAACAAATACATCAACGAGGGCAATGCCTTCATGGCCAACGGTTTTGCCGATTTCTCCCTGTACAAGGGCCTGAAACTGACCCTCAACGGAAGCGTGTCGCTCGACGAAACCCGCGGTACGCAGGTGTCGAACCCCTACTACGGACAGTTCGCCGAATCGGGCGGCGCCGTTTTCAAGAGCCACAGTCGGGAGATCGCCTACAACATGCAGCAGTTCCTGACCTACACCAACACCTTCGCCGACGTCCACAACCTCGACCTGCTCTTCGGCCATGAAATGTACAACCGCAAATCCTACGGTCTGTACGGCTCGAAGACCATGATGTTCTCGCCGGACAACACCGAGCTCAGCGGCGCCGTCGTCGACTCGTCGCGGTCGGGTTCGTCGGTTCTGGAGTACAACAACGAAGGCTACTTCTTCCGCGGACAGTACGACTACGACAACCGCATCTATTTCTCGGGATCGTACCGCCGCGACGCATCGTCGCGCTTCCACCCCGACCACCGCTGGGGCAACTTCTGGTCGCTCGGCGCAGCCTGGATCATCAACCGCGAGAGCTGGTTCAACGCTTCGTGGGTCAACATGCTGAAGGTCAAAGCATCGTACGGTTCGCAGGGTAACGACAACCTCGGATCGAAAGCGGAATCCTACTACCGCTATACCGACTACCGCGAAATCCTGAGCAGCGGCGACGGCGTTACGAGCGTACTCTACCAGAAAGGCAACCCCGACATCACCTGGGAGACCAACGCCAACCTCAATGTCGGCGTAGAGTTCGGCCTCTGGGACAACCGTCTGTCGGGTAGCATCGATGTCTTCAACCGCAAGACCACCGACATGCTGTTCGAGCTGGCCACTCCGATCGAGTCGGGTTACACGACCATTTTCACCAACATCGGCGACATGGTCAACCGCGGTCTCGAAATCGAACTGAACGCAGACCTGATCCGGACCAAAAACCTCGTGTGGGACTTCTCGCTCAACATGACCCACTACAAGAACAAGGTGACCCACCTGCCGGAGCAGTTCAAAAACAACACGACGGCCGACGGCAAACACGTGGGCCGCTGGCAGGACACCAAATTCCTCACTGAAGGGGAATCCGTCTTCTCGTTCTACGTTCCGACCTACGCGGGAGTAGACCCCGAGACCGGAAAATCGCTGTGGTACACCTACAAGACCGATGATGCCGGCAACAAGGAGCGCATCAAGACCTCCGATTACTCGGTGGCCTCGCAGGAGGGCCGCGAAATGCACGGAGACGCCCTGCCGGACGTTTACGGCGGTTTCGGCACGTCGCTGCGCTTCTACGGCGTCGATTTCTCGATCGGCTTCACCTACCAGCTCGGCGGACAGGTTCTCGACCAGGGCTACAGGTTCTACATGAACTCCCCGGCAGGAACGTCGACCGGAAACAACTACCACCACGACCTGCTCAATTCGTGGACTCCCGAGAACTCCGGTTCGAACATTCCGCGTTTTGCTTACAACGACTCGAATCAGGCAGCCGTCTCGGACCGTTTCCTCACCAGCGCATCGTACCTGAACATCCAGAACATCACGCTCGGATATACGCTGCCCAAGCGTATCACGCGCAAGTTCCTCGTCGAGAATCTGCGTATCTACCTCGCCTGCGACAATGTATGGTACTGGTCCAAGCGTCAGGGTCTCGACCCGCGTCAGTCCATCAACGGAATCACGAACCCGTACTACTACGCCCCGATTCGCACCTTCTCGGGCGGTGTAACCGTAACGTTCTAATTTGTTAAACGACGAATATTATGAAAATGAACAACATACTGAAAACAACGGCGCTGCTTCTCGGTTCATCCGTGCTTCTTTCGGGCTGTATCAAGGAGACCTTCCCCGAAAGCGGATACGCCACCAGCGATCAGACTGCCGAATCTCCGTTCGCAAAGGAGGGTCTTATCACTGCGATGCCGACGGTGCTCATCACCAACTATATAGACCTCGGCGAGCACATCGACTTCGGCTACCCGGGCATCTTCGGCGCCACCGACCGCATGGTCGGCGAGGTGTTCCCCGTCAGCGGCAACCTGCCGGGCGGCAACCAGTACTACGACCGCTGGCAGGCATGGCTCTATCCGGGCAACTCGACCGGATTGGCAGCGAACGGCAAGATGTCCCCGTTCTTCTACACCAACTATTACAAGTTCATCTTCACGGCCAATGAGGCCATCGACATCGCAAACCAGAGCGAAGGCGCAGAGGAGATGATGGGCATTGCCAAGACTTTCCGCGCGCTCTGCTACCTCGACCTGGCCCGTCTCTACGACGCGCTGCCGGCCAAGGCTCCCGAACGTCCCGCCTACGAGACCGAGCTGGAAGCCGTCAAGGGGCTGACCGTTCCCATCGTCCGGGAAGATACGAGCATGGAGGAACTGGAGAACAACCCGCGCGTATCGCGTGAGGAGATGTTCAAGTTCATCTTCGAGGACCTCAACACCGCCGAGACCCTGCTGGCCAACTATACGCCGGCGACGAAAAACCTGCCCTCGCTGGCCGTGATCTACGGACTCAAGGCCCGCGCCTACCTCTGGCTGGGCGGATTCACCGAATCGTATGCGGAAGTTCCGACCGGCGACGCCGCTTACCGTCTGGCCGCCGAATACGCCCGCAAGGCCATCGACGCTTCGGGCTGCACGATTATGACCGAAAGCCAGTGGCTCGACCCGAAGACCGGGTTCAACACGGTCAATTCGTCGTGGATGTGGGCCATGATCCAGACCACCGACACCGTGCTCAACAACCTGCTGTCGTGGTCGGCCCACATGGCGACCGAGGCTATCTGGGGTTACGGCTACGGAGCGCAGCCGGGTATCTCGGTATTCAGCTACAACCGCATTTCGTCGGGCGACTTCCGCAAAAAGAGCTTTGTCGGAGCCGACCGCTCGTTCGACGACATCGCACCCTATACGACCCTGACCGAGGAGGAGTTCGCAACGATAGCCCCCTACGCATCGTTTAAGTTCCACGCGGCCAACGGCGAAAAACGAAACTATTCCACGGGTAACGTGACGAGCATCCCGATGATGCGTGTCGAGGAGATGTACCTGATCGAGGCCGAGGCTACGGCGCACTACGACGCCACCACCGGCAAGTCGCTGTTGCAGTCGTTCATGGCCAACCGCGATCCGGCCTATACGGTTCCGGCGGCCAACGACCTGATCGACGAGATCATTTTCCAGAAGCGGATCGAGTTCTGGGGCGAGGGCGTCATCTTCTACGACCTGAAGCGTCTGAACATCGGCATGCACAACGGCGACACCGGCACGAACGCTCCCCCGATGGCCCAGCTTTCCACGGACGGACGCGCCCCCTGGTGGAACTGCGTGTTCCCGCTGAACGCCGTACAGCAGAATAAGGCGCTTGCGGGCAAGAACAACCCCAACCCGACCCAAACGGTCAAGTCTGTTAAATAAAAAACATCGCTATTTATGAAAAGTATAAAAATATTCTTTCTGGCGACTGTCGCCATCGTCGCGGGGCTGTTCACGGCCTGCAGCGACGATGACTTCAAAGCAGGTCCCGAGGTCGACGGCGCACAGGTCTACTTCCCCGAGAATGTGACCACCCAGCATAGCATCAGCGACGACGTCTCCTCCATCGCCATCCCGGTAAAACGCATCGCCAAGGACGAGGCGCTGACCGTAGCGGTTCTCGCCAGCGACGAGTCGGGTCTGTTCACCATTCCGTCGTCGGTATCGTTCGCAGCCGGCAAGGAGACTTCCGAACTGCTGATCACCTTCGACCGCACCAAACTCGAAGACGGCAAGGAATACCCCCTTTCGTTCCTGATCAACGACGAGGACAACACGACGCCCTACGGCAACCGCAGCCTCGATATTACGGTTATGCCCTGGCCGTGGGTGAAAATGGGAACCGGCAAATTCCGCGAAGGCTGGTTGAGCGATGTATTCACCGGCAATATGTTCGAAATCGATGTCACGGTACACAGCCATAAGTCGAAAGAAGGTATCTACATGGTTGAAGAGATGCTCGGCTGGCCTTATATGACCGAATTCTTCGGAGCTACGCAAGAGGAGCTTTCGGAGCAGTTCAGCTACACTCCGTCCAATATCGTCATCGATTGCAGCAATGCGACTCAAGTGACGATTGAAGAACAATGGTCGGGTATTACCGAAAACAGTAACGGTTACGGAAACTTTATGATCGCCTCGGCGGAACCCGGCACATTGGTCAACGGCGTCATCACCTTCCCGAAGGGCGGATTGACCGCAAAACTCGTCGGATTGGATCGCGAATTTCCCGCTAACAGTCAAGGTACGTTCCGCATCATGCTGCCGGGCGCCGAAATAGTCGACTATACGCTCTCCGCCGTATACGACGGCATGAAGGTCAGCGCCGACGGAGAGACGGCGAGCGCCGTCATCGACTTCACCTACGGCGCCGACGTTACGAACATCCGCTATGTTCTCGTCGAAAATGAATTGACCGAGGCCGAAACCGCTACGCTTGTCGCAGCGATCGCCGACGGATCAGCCGAGAACATCAACGAGTTGCAGGACTTCACCGTAGGCGGCGAGAAAGTCTCCGCCGAAGCCGTACTGCCTGGACCCGGAACCTATACCGTAGTCGCCTTGCCCCTTGACAAAGCGCAAAAACCGGTTTCCGGCGAAGCTTCCGCAGCATCGTTCTACTTCCCGGGCATAGGAGGGACCTCGGTTCCCAACGACATCGCCGGCTCGCTCTATAAAGTCAGCGCCTATCCCGATGCCGCAGCATATGTATCGAAGTATCCCGATTACTCATCGGCCGTGTACGAGATCACCGGCACGGAGATGAAGAAGATCAAAACCTACTTCAACAAAACTTCCATAATCGACAATATCGAGATTCAAACCGGAGGCCTGACCCTGCAGGATGTAGTCGATAAATACGGTAAAGAACTCAATTCCGATGCGATGGAAGAACTTGCAACGACCGGAAAGTATTGGGACATAATGATCAATCTGACACCGGGCGCATCCTATACGCTGGTTGTCGAAGCAACGAACAACTACGGCAAGAAAAAACTGATCGTGTGCGAACCGTTCGTGACGGACATACCGCCCTATACCGGAGAGTTGATCATCGGGAAATACGGCATGTCCTACGCGGCCAGCGCTGAAGACACGTTCGAAAATGTATTCGAGGTAATACCTACCGTCGGAAGCAACACCGAATTTTTCGTGAAGGATTTCGCCGTAGAGGACGGCACCCAATGGTACGCAACCTATGACTCGGCCAAGTCGACGCTCACGATGAGCGGCGTGCAGCTCGGCCGGGAGGACAACGGCAACCTGCTCGGCAAATTCACGGAGGCGCTCACCCCGGACAAGTCCCGCGGTTACGGTATCTTCTCGTTCGCAACCGAAGAGAGCGAAGGCAGCGATCCGATCGTATTGACGATCGATCCGGCGTCGAAACAAGTTTCAGCGCTGACGACCGACGTCGAGGTTCCCGTTGCTGATTTCACCGTCAACAAGATCGTCGGAGCCTTGGCAGCATACTATACCGACGGAACGACCATCACGAAGCAGAGCGGAACGACATCCGCAGCCAAAGTTCAGGGCGTCCGCACGAAGATCCCGTTCAGCAGCGTCCGTGTTCCGGCCCATATCGGGAAGTCGCTCGACAGCCGCGGTCTCCAGATGAACGCCACATTCGTCAGGAACAGCGACAACACGAACCACGGCGTCCGCACGTTAAGCGTGAAGACGGCGAAATGCGAGCCGCTGCCGAAACAGATCGGCCGCCGCGCCGATTTCAAAATCCGCGAAAACCTCCCGGTTTTGAAATAACCGACGCATATTGTTCCACACGACCCGACACAGTCCGAGCGACCGTGTCGGGTTCTGTGGTCCAATGAAACGAAACATCGGTCACGACATGCACTAATATTAGGATTATAAGATTATGACAAGGACAACAACTTTATGGAGCCTGCTGCTCCTGTCTGCGGCGCTCGCCCTGGGGTCGTGCACCAAGGATGCGACGGAGCAGGCGACGGGTCCCGAACCGGAAGCGAAAGCGGCCTCCAAACTCGTATTCTCGTCGGAGAACGCCGTCAGGGGCGAACTGCTGGTCTGCTTCGGCGAAGAGGCCGTAGCGGGCATCGAATCGTCGGTCATGCAGGTTACGCGTTCGGGCGGCGTCGCCACCCGTTCGGGCATCGCCGATTTCGACGCCGTGCTCGGCAGCATCGGGGTAAAGGCGTTACAGCGTCTGTTCCCGGTAGACGAACGGAACGAGGAGCGCACGCGCGCCGCCGGCCTGCACCGCTGGTACGTCGTGGAGTTCGATGACGCCGCCGATCTCGACAAGGCGGCCCTCGACATGGCCCGGATCACCGAAGTGAGCAAGGTGGAATTCAACCAGCAGCTGATGCACGTGCACGAAGGCCGGGTCATCCCGCTGGCCGAAACCGGCGCTGCGCCGCAGACCCGTGCGGCCGTCGGGTTCAACGATCCCCACCTGGGCAAACAATGGCACTACATCAACACCGGCGACAAGTCGATCTATTCGAAGATCAAGGCGGGAGCCGATGTCAACTGCGACGAGGCTTGGAAGCTCTGCACGGGCGACCCGCGCGTTATCGTCGCGGTCGTGGACAACTGCGTGCAGTGGGACCATCCCGACCTGGCCGCCAACATGTGGACCAACACCGCCGAGCTGAACGGCTCGGAAGGCCGTGACGACGACTCGAACGGCTATGCCGACGACATACACGGGTTCAACTTCGTCGACAATACGACGCTGACCATCAGCACCAAAGGCGATGCACCGGACCACGGCACGCACGTGGCAGGAACGGTCGCAGCCGTGAACAACAACGGCACGGGCGTCGCAGGCATCGCAGGCGGCTCGGGCAAAAACGACGGCGTGAAGATCATGTCCTGTCAGATTTTCCACGACAAAGACGGCGGCGACGCGGCCACGTCGGCCAAGGCCATCAAATACGCCGCCGACAACGGCGCGGCGATCATCCAGTGCAGCTACGGCTACCCTGCCGGCTCGGTAACCTCCGACGCGGCCTATTCCAGCGGCGCCAGCGCCGAGAAGCAGGCCATCGACTACTTCATCGCCAAACAGAACTGCGCGGCCATCGAGGGAGGACTGGCCATATTCGCCGCCGGCAACGACTTGACCGGCATATCGGGCTATCCCGGCGCTTACCGCGACTACATCTCCGTAACTGCCATGTCGTGCGACTACACCCCGGCCTACTACACCAACTACGGTCCCGGCTGCAACATTGCGGCTCCCGGCGGCGACGCCTACCAGTCGTATCTGGAAAACATAAAGACCGGAGCGTCCGAGGTGTTATCGACCGTCAACGGCGGAAAGTACGGCTACATGCAGGGCACGTCGATGGCCTGCCCCCACGTTTCGGGCGTGGCGGCGCTCGGGCTGTCCTATGCGCTACAACTCGGCAAGACCTTCACCCAGAACGAATTCACGACGCTGCTGCTGACATCGGTAAACGACATCAACCAATACTGCACCGGAACGAAACAGTATTTCACCGACAAGGGCAGCCTGGCGACGCTCGACCTGTCGCAGTACAAAAAGGGAATGGGCACGGGTTACATCGACGCCTACCAGGTGCTGATGAACGTCCGCGGCATCACCTGCATCCCGATTCCCGTCGGCAGCCAGTACACGCTGAACCTGCAACCGTACCTCGGCGGCGGAAATCTGGACCTGAAGATTACGGAAATCTCCATTTCGGCCGAAGACATGGACCGGCTGGGCATTTCGGCGAACCCGACCATATTCGCCAACCAGATCATCCTCAAGTGCACCAAACCCGGTTCGGCGGTGGTCCGGATCAAGCTGCTCGCCGGAAACGGCAACAACAGCGGAATGAACGGCATGCCGATCACGAAGGAATTCGCCTTCATCGCACGTGAGGTTCATTCCCAGAACGGAGGTTGGTTATAAAACAAGGACACATTATGAAAAGCATCAAACTGTTATTGATCGGCCTCGCCGCGGCATTCGCGCTGACCGGGTGCGGCGATTCGTCCAAGGATACGCCCGAACCCGAGGGCGACGGCAACGTCGTCGGCAGCTGGCATCTGGTTTCGTGGAGTTCGCTCCAGTCCGCCGACGTCTACCTCTCGTTCAGCGAGTCCGGTTCGTTCGACATCTACCAGCGGCTCTACAAGCCCGAATACGTCCATCTGGACGGCACGTATTCCTACGACAAACCCACGCTCAGCGGCCGGTACAGCGACAACACCCCGTGGGGAAGCGCCTCGTACCGGGTTTCGTTCAACGCGGACGGAACACGGATGACGCTGACCAGCACTTCGAGCACGAGCGACGTCTCGGTCTTCGTCAAGGCCGAAATCCCGTCGGAGATCATCTCCGGCGCGCTGGAGTCCACACCCCAAAGCAGGGCCGAAGATATGCCGCGGTTCCTCTGAACCGCCGTCCTGCCGGCATGCGCCGCAACCCTTCACCGGGTTGCGGCGTTTTGTTTCCGGGCGAAGGCCGCGCCGCGCACGGGACTCTTCCGCACCCCGGCATGCAACTTGCCGAAGCAATAAAAAAGCCGGCAGTAGCGCCGGAAAAATATTTTTCGTAAATTTGTGCCAAAACAAAACAAAAAAGGTTTATGGCAATTACCGAAATACTTCCCGGCATCCACTACGTCGGGGTCAATGACCGCACCACCACGCGCTTCGAAGCCCTCTGGTCGCTTCCGATGGGCGTGTCGTACAACGCCTATCTGGTCGCAGGCGAAAAGATCGCCCTGATCGACACCGTCGAAGAGTCCTTCGGCAGCCGCCTCGAAGCCAACATCCGCGAGGCCATCGGCGAAAGGAAGATCGATTATCTGGTCGTCAACCACATGGAACCCGACCACTCGTCGTCGATCGCGGCGCTGCGCCGCATCTATCCCGACATCGAGATCGTCGGCAATGCCAAGACGCTCCAGATGATCGAAGGGTTTTACGGCATCGCCGGGGGCACGGTCGAGGTCAAGGAGGGCGACACGCTCGATCTGGGCGGCAAGACGCTGTCGTTCCACATGATCCCGATGGTGCACTGGCCCGAGACGATGGTCACGTGGTGCGCCGGCGACCGGACGCTCTTCTCCGGCGACGCCTTCGGCACGTTCGGGGCGCTCGACGGCGGCATCACCGATTCGCAGGTCGAGACCGACCGCTACTGGGACGAGATGCGCCGCTACTACGCCTGCATCGTGGGCAAGTACGGCGGTCCCGTGCAGAAGGCGCTCCAGAAGGTCCGCACGCTGCCCGTCGGAACGATCTGTTCGACGCACGGACCCGTATGGCAGCGGCAGATCGCAAAGGTTCTGGATATTTACGACCGTCTGAGCCGCTACGAAGGCGAACCGGGCGTGGTCGTGGCCTACGCCTCGATGTACGGCAACACGGAGCAGATGGCCGAGCGCATCGCGCGCGAACTGGCCTCGCGGGAGGTCGGCCCGATCCGGGTCTACAACCTCTCCTACGCCGACCCGTCAGTGGTCCTGCGCGACGTTTTCCGTTTCGACACGCTGATCGTCGGCGGCCCGACCTACAACGGCAACCTGTTCCCGCCCGTGGCCGAACTGCTCGACCGCATCGCCGCGCGCGGCATTCCCCGGCGCAGATTCGGCTGGTTCGGTTCGTTCTGCTGGGCCGGAGCCTCGGTGCGCCTGCTCGCGGAGTTCGCCCAGAAGATGAAGTGGGAACCCCTGTGCGATCCCGTGGAGATGAAACAGGGCTACTCGCACGAGATGTGCGATCCCTGCGCAACGCTGGCGGAGGCTGTCGCCGGATGCAGGTGCGGAAAATAGAACGACGCAGGGGCGGTCTTCGGACCGCCCTTTTTCGTACTGCGGCGGGGATATTTCGAAAAAAAGACTATATTTACATTCCGAAAGAAAAAACTCCAGGAATTATGATGAAAATTGCAATCGTGGGAACGGGTTACGTAGGACTCGTATCGGGGGCCTGCTTCGCCGAAATGGGACTCGACATCACCTGCGTGGACATAGACGCCGAAAAGATAGAGGGTCTGAACGCAGGCGTTATCCCGATCTACGAGCCGGGACTTGAGGAGCTTGTGCGGCGCAACGTGGAGGCGGGACGCCTGCATTTCACCACCGACCTCACGGAGTGCCTGCCCCATGTCGAGGTGGTCTTCTCGGCCGTCGGAACCCCGCCCGACGAGGACGGTTCGGCCGACCTGAAATACGTTCTCGACGTGGCCCGCACCTTCGGTCGCCACATCCGGAAATACACCGTGCTGGTCACCAAGAGCACCGTCCCCGTGGGCACGGCGCAGAAGGTGCGCGCCGTGATCGAGGAGGAACTCGAGAAGCGCGGCTGCAAGGTCCCGTTCGACGTCGCCTCGAACCCCGAATTCCTGAAGGAAGGTGCGGCGATCAAGGACTTCATGTCGCCCGACCGCGTGGTCGTGGGCGTCGACAGCGAACGGGCGCGCAAGCTGATGGCCAAGCTCTACCGGCCGTTCCTGATCACCAATTTCCGCGTGCTGTTCATGGACATTCCCTCGGCCGAGATGACCAAATACGCAGCCAACGCCATGCTCGCGACGCGCATTTCGTTTATGAACGAGATCGCCAATCTGTGCGACCGCGTGGGCGCCGACGTGGAGATGGTCCGCAAGGGCATCGGCTCCGACGCCCGCATCGGCAACAAGTTCCTCTACCCCGGCTGCGGCTACGGCGGTTCATGCTTCCCGAAGGACGTGAAGGCGCTGGCCCACACGGCCCGGGAACACGGCTACACGATGCAGGTCATCGAGGCCGTCGAGCGGGTCAACGAGCAGCAGAAAGGGATTGTTTTCGAGAAATTGCAGACCGCGTTGGGCGACCTGCGGGGCAAGGTCGTCGCAATCTGGGGGCTGGCCTTCAAACCCGAGACCGACGACATGCGCGAAGCTCCGGCAACGGTGGTGATCGGCCGCCTGCTCGATGCCGGAGCCGAGGTGCGGGCCTACGACCCCGTGGCGATGCCCGAAAGCCGCCGCCGGATGGCCGACCTGCCGATCCGCTACGCCCAGACGATGTACGAGGCCGCCGAAGGCGTCGACGCTGTGGCCCTCCTGACCGAATGGAAGGAGTTGCGCATGCCCGACTGGACACAGCTGCGCGCGACGATGCGGGGCGACGCGGTCGTCGACGGCCGCAACATTTTCGACAAGCCCGAGGTCGAAGCGGCGGGATTCCGCTACTTCGGCATCGGAAAATAAAAAACCGGCCCGCGGAAGCGGGCCGGTTCTCTTTCGGATCACAGCATCGGAACCACCGTCACGTAGATCGCTGCGATGATGGCCGACGTGATGACGCCCATGATATTGGCTCCCAGCGCGTCGGGCAGGATCATCGACGAAGGGTTGTCGTGCGCGACGATCTTCTGCGCGACCTTGGCCGTCGTAGGCACGCAGCTGACGGCGGCGATACCGATGACGGGGTTGAAATTGCCCCGCTTGAAGAAATACATGAGGTAACCGCCCAAAATGCCCCCGATGCCCGAGATCAGCAGGGCAAGAATCCCCAGGACGAGCAGTTTGAGCACCGTGGGGTCGAGCAGCGTGTGCGCGTCGCACAGCACGCCCAGCAGGATTCCCAGGAAAAACGTCGAACCGTAGAGCATCGGTCCGCTGATGAAATCGTTCACATGCTTGAGTCCCGACTCTTTGATCACCACACCGATGAAGAGCGAGAAGAAGAGCGGAGCGGCCACCGGGAAGAGCAGGCACAGGATCACGCACATCACCACGGCGAACGAAATCTTGGTCGCGGCGCTGTACTGCTTCACCGGTTTCTTCGCCGGTTTCATCTTGATGGCGCGCAGACGCTTGGGGACCATCGCCCGCACCAGGTAGGGATAGCCGCCGTAGGTCAGGCCGAGATAGAGATAGGCGACGACGGTGATCGGCACGAAGATCTCCTTCGAGAGGTTGAGCGAAGTGAAAAGCACCATCGGCCCGTCGGCCCCGCCGACCATCGCGATCGAGGCGCTGTCGCTGGGACTCAACCCCATCGAATAGGCGATCGGCAGCACAGCGAACGTGCCCAGCTCGGCGCACAGCGCGAGGAACATGCTCTGCAAGGGCTTCGCCAGCACGAAATTGATGTCGAGCATCGTCCCGCGATGCCCATGAAAATCAGACAGGCTATCAGTCCGTTGCTGAACGTGAAGGTGTAGATCGGTTGCAGGAAGTCGATCTGCAAAATGTTCATCAGCTGGTCGGTTTCCGTGACCATGGGGTCCAGAAACAGGTTGCCGTGCATGCCGCCCGGAAAAATCAGCACCCCGGCGTTCACCGCCGCCATGCCCAGCCCCATCGGAATCATCACCAGCGGTTCGAGCACGCCCCTGCGCCCCAGGTAAACCAGCAGGATGCCCAACAGAATCAGCCCGATACGCGCATACATGATCGCGGAATCGGCTTGCAGCAGGGTCGAGATTCCCTGGAAAATATTGCCAAGATCAAACCGTTCCATGGTGCAGCTCGTATAAACGGGTCATCTCGCTGTCTTGCCGTGCGGCATCCCCGGGGGTGCCGAGGTGGTATTCGGCCAGAGCGTCCATCGCATGGTCCGCATCCGGATCGGCGGAAACGTCCCCGCCGATCCGGGCGACCGAACGGATGTAGCGGTCGGTACGCGCAATGTCCATGCGGTAGGCGCGGCCCCATATGCGGCCTTTTCTCAACAGCGCGGAGATCTCCGTTCCGTTAAGCCGGGAGAAGAAAAACGTCATCAGTTTGAGTACGTACGCGAAGGCCATTCCCACGATAAACGTGAAGCCCATCATCAGCGACGTCTCCCCGATCATATGCATCAAATCCATTTTTTTACATTCATCAAAGTTTTGCCATCGGGTGTGCCGGAACATTCTGCGCATGCGGCAAAGCATGCCGAACGTCGTTCGCCGCACCGGCGTCGGTGCGACAGCCCGGAGTCCGCACACGGAAATCCGACGTACGATGCACGGACGGCATCATACGCTTGAAAGCGAAAGGATTTGACGGCTAAATGACCAGAACGCCGAACCGGAGGTAGTCGGCGCGATGGAAAGGCAGGGCGGTCTGCCCGCCGCGCAATAAAGAAGAGACGACGTATTTCGTGCAGCAGCCCTGCGCCAGCGGGAAATGCCGCCCGGAGCAGACGTCACGGTCGCCGCCCGACACCCGCTGCGGACCTTCCACCGGCTTGCGCAGCGACCGCACGGGGCAAGGCACGGCCGTCCGGACGGTCTCCGTCGCCACGCAGTCCCCGTATTTGAAACCGGCAAGGAAACATTCCGCCGTCTGCCGGACCGCAGCCGCAGCCGGCACTCCGGACTTCGCACCCGAATCCATGACGGACGAGAGGGAGGAGACCAGCAGAAAGAGGAATATGAAGACCGATGTTTTCATAGCGTACGGAAATACCCGTACCACAAATTTAGTACAAATCCGGAAGACAAGCAAGTTCGCGGCGGTTTTCTTTCAATTCATTTCCGGCCGGAGGTCGGACGAAGCCGTTCTCCGCCCCCGACCGGCCATGCAGGCCAGCCGGACGGGCACAAAAAAGGCCGGGAAATCCCGGCCCGGAAGGTATGGACTGCGTCTACCTGCGCACCTTGACGATGATCTTGCGCACCGTGCCCTCGCCCACCATCGGAGCGTGCCCGTCCTCGGGGAAAAGCACCGTAAACTGTCCCGGACGCATCGTGTAATAGGTCTGCGGCACGTCGTCGAAGAGCTGGATGTCATTCTCGACGCTGAATTCGCCCAGCGGCTTCTTGAGCTCCCTGCGCTCGCTCCAGCCGAAGGACTCCTCCTCGCCCCGGATGAGAACCTGGATGTCGATGTACTCGTTGTGGATTTCGAGTTTGGCGTCGGGCTTCTGTTTCAGCTCGCGCTCCATGACGTTGACGTAGATGTCCTTGCCGTCGAGTTCGTGAATACCCGGTTCCATCGTCGTCCAGTCGGTCGAGGCGATCAGTTCGAAAGCCTGTTTCATGCGCGGGCTTACGCCGTAGTAAAGCGCGCTGTTTTTCAGAGAGTCTAAAATCATATTCTTTATTTGTTTTTCGGTTCTGCGTTCGTCCGCCGCCGAATTCTGCGACCCCGCGGAGCGAATACAAAGTTAACAAGATTTTTTGTTTTGACAAAGTGGCGGAAAAAGCATTATATTTGATGTCGGAACGTCTTACCGGACCGCACCCGATTCGGCTTGGACTCCACCCTGCTTTTGCGTACCTTTAATAAAAACATACCGATCATGGACTTTACGGAAATCAGACTTTCGGGCAAAACCCGTCGTGAACACGATCTGCTGGGCGAAATGGAAATCCCGGCGGAGTATTATTTCGGCGTGCAGACCATGCGCGCGGTGGAGAATTTCCACATCAGCCGCGTGCGGCTCAACTTCTTCCCGGAGCTGATCCGCGCCCTGGCCGACGTCAAGCAGGGCGCCGCGATGGCCAACCGTGACCTGGGACTGCTCGACCCGGCGATCGCCGACGCGATCATCCGGGCCTGCGAGGAGCTGCGCGCCGGGAAACTCGAGGAGCAGTTCGTCGTCGACATGGTGCAGGGCGGCGCCGGCACGTCGACCAACATGAACGCCAACGAGGTGATCGCCAACCGGGCGCTCGAACTCCTCGGCCATGAAAAGGGCGAATATCAGTTCTGCCACCCCAACAACCACGTCAACCTCTCGCAGTCGACCAACGACGCCTACCCCACGGCCGTGAGGATCGCACTGGTGCGCAGCATCGAGAAACTGGTGGCCTCGCTGCGCGAACTCATCGCGGCGTTCCACGCCAAGGGCGAGGAGTTCTCCGGCATCATCAAGATGGGCCGCACGCAGCTTCAGGACGCCGTGCCGATGACCCTCGGACAGGAGTTCGAAGCCTACGCCGCCAACCTCACCGAGGAGACCGAGCGGCTGACGGCCAACATGAAACTTTTCTTCGAGATCAACATGGGGGCCACGGCCATCGGAACGGGCATCAACGCCGACCCCGACTACGCCGGGCTTTGCACCCGTTACCTGCGCGAGATCACCGGACTGCCGCTCGTCGAGGCGTCGAACATGATCGAGGCCACGAGCGACACGGGCGCCTTCATTATGAACTCCTCGGCCCAGAAACGCCTTGCGGTGAAACTCTCGAAAATCTGCAACGACCTGCGGCTGCTCTCGTCGGGTCCCCGCTGCGGGCTGAACGAGATCAACCTCCCGCCGCGCCAGCCGGGATCGTCGATCATGCCGGGCAAGGTCAACCCCGTGATCCCCGAAGTCGTCAACCAGGTAGCGTTCCGCGTCATCGGCAACGACCTCACCGTGACGATCGCATCGGAAGCCGGACAGCTCGAACTGAACGTCATGGAGCCGATCATCGTCCACTGCCTGTTCGAGAGCATCGAAATGCTGATCAACGCCATGAACACGCTGCGCGAGAAGTGCATCGCCGGCATCACGGCCAACGAGGAGGTCTGCCGCCGGATGGTCTTTAACAGCATCGGGCTGGTGACGGCGCTCAACCCCTATCTGGGCTACGAAACGTCGAGCATGCTGGCCAAGGAGGCCCTCAAAACCGGCAAGGGCATCTACGACCTCGTACTCGAGCATAAGCTGATGAGCGAAGAGGAGTTGCACAAGGTGCTGCAACCCGAAAACATGGTCCACCCGCGCAAGAAGATCGGAGAGTGACCGAACGGAACAGCCCCGGCCCGATGAGCCGGGGCTGTTCATTCCGCCGGGCCGCTATTCCGCCAGCCCGTAACGGCGCATCAGGGGCTTCACGTCGGGCACGGCGCCGCGGAAACGCACGTACTGCGCCAGCGGCTCGTCATAGCCCGCTTCGGTCAGGATATGGCGGCGGTAACGGCGCGCGGTTTCGGAATCGAAAATATCGCCCGTGCCGGTGAATGCCGCGAAGGCATCGGTGTCCAGCACCGCCGACCACGTGTAGGAGTAGTACTGCGCGGGGTAACTGCTGGCGAAGATGTGGTTGTAATAGGTCGTCCGGAAGCGTAAAGCGGTATGCTCCGGGAAGTCGTAACGTTTCAGGAACGCCCGTTCGAAAGCCGCCACGTCGCACCCTTCGACCGGCCGCAGCACGGTGTGCCATTCGAGGTCGAGCAGCGCGGTGGCATAGAAATCGGTCAGGTAAAGCCCCTTCAGGAAGTTCTCCGACTCCTTGAACTTCGCGATCAGCGCATCGGGAATCGGACGCCCCGTCTCGTAATCGCGGGCGTAGTGTTTCATCACCTCCGGCTCCCAGGCCCAATGCTCGTTCAACTGCGAGGGCAGTTCGACCATGTCGCGCGGGAAGCTGCCCGTCACCTGTGGATACGGCCCGCGCGAGAGGAAACCCGCCAGAGCGTGTCCGAATTCGTGGAAGAGGGTCTTGACCTCGGAGGTCGACAGCAGCTTCGGCCTGCCTTCGGCCGCACGCGAGAAGTTGCAGCTGATGGTCACCAGCGGCAGCACCTCCCGCTCTCCGGCGCATGAATACCCGCGCAGGCGCGAGCACCACGCGCCGCCGCGTTTGCCCTTGCGGACGAAGCAATCCAGATAAAGCAGTCCGAGGGGGCGGCCTTCGGCGTCTTTCGCCTCGAAGGTCAGCACGTCGGGGTGGAAAACGGGAATGTCCGTGCGCTGCGTCAGCGTGATTCCGAAAAGACGGTTGGCCACATAGAAAACGCCGTCGTTGAGCACATTGTCGAAAAGCAGGTAGTTGCGCATGCGCCCCAGTTCGGACCCGAATTTCGCCTTGCGCAGCTTGCCCGAATAGAAGGCCACGTCCCACGGTTCCAGCCGGAAGGCCGAATCCCGCTCGTATTTCACGGCGAAAGCCTCCAGTTCGGCACGCTCCGCACGTCCCTTCCCCGCGGCAGCGTCCTTGAGCGGCAGCAGTAGTTCGCGGACCTTTTCGGGCGTCCCGGCCATGTTCGTCTCCAGCGTGTAGGCGGCATAGTTCTCGTATCCCAGCATCCGGGCCCGTTCGAGACGCAGGTTGACGATGTCGACCGACAACTGGCGGTTGTCGTACTTCCCGTCCATGCAGCGCGAGGTGTAGGCCTCGTAGAGTCTCCTGCGCAGATCGCGGTTCGTGGCCGAAGCCATGACCGACGCATAGTCGCCGTTCGTGAACCCGACGGCCCAGACGCCCTGATGCCCCTGCCGGGCCGCATTGCGGGCGAAACGCTGCCGGGTCGTCCCCGCAAGCCCGTCGAGCAGGCTGCTGTCCTGCACGTACAGGACGAACTCCTGGGTCGCCTGCGTGATGTTCTGCCCGTGGCGGATGCGTTTGAGCGAAATCTCGCGGTTCAGCTCCTTGAGCCGCTCCTTCTGCCCGGGCGTGCAGAGCGCCCCGCCGCGGATGTAGCTCCGGTAGACCTTGCCGAGCGTCCGCAGCTGGAGCGAATCCAGCCCGGCCGCATCGCGCCGGTCGTAGACGGCCTTCACCAGGCGGAAGATCGCCGTGTCGAGCGTCACGGCGTCGTATGCCTCTCCGGTCAGCTGCGCGGATTCCAGAGAGATCCGGATGACGGAGTCGCCTCCGAAATTCGATTTCAGGTAACCCAGCACCGCGCGCGGAACGTCCAGCAGGCTGTCGGCACGGTCGAGCGGTACGACGACGTTTTCGAAAGTCGCCTCCGCGGGGTCCAGCGCCCTGATTTTCGCAATCCCGGACTTGTAGGCGCGGATGCCCTCCTCAATGGCGGGCATGATGTCGGCGGCATGGATACGGTCGAAGCGGGGCGCCCCGTAAGGGGCTTCGGAAGGCATCAGCAACGGATTTCCGGCAAAAAGCCGGCCGGAGAAAAGGAACAGCCCACATACGGAGAGGAGAAGCGTTCTCCTTACGAGCGGAAGGGATCGGATCATGGCGAACGATTGGCTGAATTTTTCCACAAGATAGCAAAAAAATCGTTCCGGACAACACCTGCCGGCAAATTAAAACCGGCGGAAAGAGTGTCTCCGCCGGGGCATCCCGTTTTCCGGGTAATTCGTCAGGAACTTTTCCGAAGCCGCACGACGACGGGATGGTGGTCCGAATAGTCGACCGGAAGCACCTCGTAGGAAAGCGGTTCGAAACCGCCGCTCAACACGTAGTCGATGCGCAGCGTGTTGTAGAAACCGCGGAACGTATGCGAATAGCCCGACCCGCACTCACGGAAGGCGTCGCGCAGCCCCCGCGCCATCGTGCGGTAGACATACGACATGGGCGTATCGTTGAAATCGCCGCAGACGATCCGCCGCGTGCGCGTCGCACCCACGACCTGCGCGATGCTGTCGACCTGCGCGGCCCGAAGCACGCTATTCTCGCGCAAACGGGTCACGATACTGCGGATTTTGGTCTCGCGCGCCGTGTCCGAGAGAAACTGGTGGCTGGTGATGAACTGGTTGTCCGAAGCGTTGATGGCCGTCGAGCGCAGGTGGTTGTTGAAAACCCGCACGGTGTCCTCGCCCACAATCACGTCGGCCCAGACCGAAGACGAAGGCGTCAGCACGGTGTCCGAACGCAGGATGCGGTATTTGCTCAAGATGGTCAGCGTCGAGCCATAGACCGAATCCGGGGCCTGCGTGCGCCCGAAGTGCGCGATCTCGTACTTCTCGCCCAGCAGCGAAAACTCCTCGGACTGCTCCGCGAGGCGGGCATTGAACTCCTGGAGGCAGATCAGGTCCGGAGCCTGCTCCTCGATCAGGCGCAGGATGTCGTCGACGCTGCTCCGGCCGTCCTCGCCGTAGAAACTGCGCACGTTGTAGCTCATAACCTTGACAGCAGCGCGGTCGAAGGCCGTCTCCGTGGCATAGCTGCGGCGGATTTCAGGACGCCAGAAGAGCGAGACCTTGAAAAGCCCCGCCACGACGACGACCAGCATCGCCCCGGCGCACACCCAGCGCCAGCGGATGATCCAGTAGAGCGTCAGCACGACCGACGCGACGTAGACCGCCGGAGCGGCCAGCCCCAGCACGGGAAAGAACCACACGCTGCCCGGATCGACATAGGGGACGAAATAGGTGAGAACCATCGTCGCGCCCACGGCCAGCGTCACGAGCGTCAGCGCCAGATCGACGAGCCGCATGACGAGACTGCGGCGCCGTTTCCCCGAAGGGCCTCCCCCGTATCCGTTATAGTAATCGGGAGCCATCGTCTAAAAACGGATCGTTCCCCGGCGTTTCCACCAATGCAGCAGCAGGAATCCCCACAGCATGCCGCCCACATGGGCGAAATGGGCCACGTTGCCCACGCCCCTCCATCCGAGGAACAGCTCGATGACGGCATAGATGATGACGAACCACTTGGCCTTCATCGGAATAGGCGGAATCAGCAGCATGATGACCGCATTGGGATGCATCACGCCGAACGCCAGCAGCAGGCCCATCACCGCGCCCGACGCGCCGACCAGCAGCAGCGGCAGCTCGCCGAACGCCAGCGCCGTGAGGTACTGGATCAGCGCCGCACCCACGCCGCAGACCATGTAGAAGGTCAGGAAACGCTGCGAGCCGAGTTCGTATTCGAGCGTACGCCCGAACATCCACAATGCGAACATGTTGAAGAAGATATGTTCGAAATTGGCATGCAGGAACATGTAGGTGATGAACTGGTAGGTATGGAAATAGGGCGTTCCCAGCGACAGGGCGCAATACTGCATGATCGTGTCGCCGACGGGCAGCAGCGCCGTGGCCATGTAAACCAGTACATTGATGATTATCAAATTCTTGACCACCGGAGGGGTCTGAAAATAGCGGTTCATGCGTTTTAATTTTTGCAAATGTAACTCTTTTCCGCCGGATTATCCCAACTTGGCGCGCAAATCTTCCGGCGTGATCTCGGCGGTGATCGCCTTGCCCGAGGGCGAAAAACTGAAACTGCCCGTGTCGGCCAGCTGTGCGAGCAGCGCCGCGGCCTCCTCGCGCGACAAGGTCCGCCCCGCACCCTTGGCGCCGGAGCGGGCCATCACGCCGGCGATCTTCTCGCGCCGCACATCGGAGAGCGACACCGGAGTCGCAAAGGCCTGCAACAGGTCGAACAGCAGCCGGTCCACGGCGTCGGCGGGCATGTCGGCGGGCGTGCCCCTCACTTCGACGGTCCCTTCGCCGCAGAAGTCGATGTCGAAGCCCAGGGCAGCGAACTCCACGGCATTCTCCTCCAGCAGGGCGTATTCGTCGCCCGAAAGGACCAGCCGTTCGGGGAACAGCAACTGCTGGCTCACCGACGAGCCGTTGCCCAGCATCCGGAGGTAATCCTCGTAAAGAATCCGCTCGCGGGCGCGCCGCACGTCGACCACTACGAAGCGGCCGCCCAGCAGAGCGGCGACATAACCGCCCGGCAGCGGCAGCGCATCGGTGAATTCCGGACGCTGCGGCATGTCGAACCGCTGCTGTTCGGGAGCGGCCGACGAAGGGATGAAATCCAGGGCGCTGTCGTCGAATCCGCCGCCCGAAGGGGTGATCTCGAAACCGCCTCCCGACTCGAACTCCTCAAACTCCCCGGCGTCCGCACCCGGCAGGGCGAATCCGCCCGCCGCGGCCTGCGGGAACGACGGCGCGGCGCTCCGGCCTCCGCCCGTGCGGAATCCCGCGGCAGAGTTGTCCGACACGACCCCGCCGTCGCGGTACGGCACGTCGAAGCCCGTGAAATCCTCGTTGGGATCGGGCGCCGAAGGGTCGATATACTCCTCGCGGAAAGGGTTGTAGTCGCTGTTCGACATGGCCAACGGCTCGCTGTACACGGCTCCTTTCTGCAAAACGGGAATCTCCACCGGGCTGTCCCGGTCGAAATCCATCAGCGGCACGGCGCCCGTTTTGGCCAGCGTCTCGCGCACGGCGGCGTTGACGATCTGCCACACGGCCTCCTCGTCGGCGAACTTGACCTCGGTTTTCTGCGGGTGCACGTTGACGTCGATACGCCCGGGATCGAGCGTCAGGTAGAGGAAATAGGAGGGCTGGCAGCTCTCGGGAATCAGCTTCTCGTAGGCTTTCAGAATGGCGCTCGTCAGATAGGTGCTCTTGAAAAAGCGCCCGTTGACAAAAAGGTATTGCTCCGTGTTGCGTTTCTTGGCGGCAGCCGGACGGCCGATATATCCCTCGATGCAGGCGATCGAAGTGTCGGCCTCGACCTCCAGCAGGTTCTGCTTGATGTGACGCCCCACCACGTCGACGATGCGTCCCGCCAGCGATCCGGCCTGCAACGTATAGACCGGAGCGTCGTTGGCGTAGAGTTCGAAGGCGATCTGCGGGTTACAGAGCGCGATGCGCTGGAACTCGGCCTTGATCTGCGACGCCGAGGTGGTGCTCTTGTCCAGAAAACGGCGGCGCGCCGGGACGTTGTAGAAAAGGTTGCGCACGAAGAACTGCGAACCCACGGGACACATCACCGGGTTCTGCGCCGCGAACTGCCCGCCGTTGATCTCGGTCTGCGTACCCACCTCGTCGCCGGCCTGCCGGGTGCGCAGTTCGACCTGCGACACGGCGGCGATCGAAGCTAGGGCCTCGCCGCGGAATCCGAACGTGTGCAGGGCGTAAATATCCTCCACGGCCCCGATCTTGCTCGTGGCGTGGCGGTCGAAGGCCATGCGCGCGTCGATGGGCGACATGCCACAGCCGTCGTCGACGATTTGGATCAGGTCCTTGCCGCCGTCGCGGAAGTTGACCTTCACCGAAGTCGCCCCGGCGTCGATGGCGTTCTCCATCATCTCCTTCACCACCGAGGCGGGCCGGTTGACGACCTCGCCCGCGGCGATCTGGTTGGCAACGACCTCGGGTAATAATCTGATCTTGTCTGCCATTTACTCCTCGTAATCGTTGGGAACGACCCTAATAGGCGCATAGGGATTGAACTCCTCCTCCCCGACCTGCTGCGTTTCGGTCGCGGGTGCGGTCCGCGCGCGCAGGAACACATCGGCCAGCTTCGGGTAGAGCAGGTAGATGAAAAGCAGCACCAGCACGGCCCCCGCGGCCATCTTCAGCACACGGATACGCCCCCGCTCCTCCTCGTTCGAACGCCGCGCATCCCGGGCTTCGCGCTGGGTGCGGATGTACTGTCCGGGCTGGTATTCGCGGTCGGCATCCTCGGCGCGCTCGCCGCGCAACTCGGCACGGCGCTGTTCACGGGCCTCCTTCTCGGGGTCGTAATAACGCGGAATGTAATTGAATTTGTTCGGGTGCCGTTTGAAAGGGGTAAAGCCTAACATGGTCGTTCTATTTTTTGTAAAGATACGAATATCTTCGCAATTTTATTGCATGACTCTCTTTATTGTGGTTGCATTGCGACAAGCCCCCGCCTCAGGCGGGGGTTTAGGGGTGGGTCAGATTTGCAAACGCGGCATTCCGCCGCCAATTACAAGCCGGAATCAATGTACGAACGATTAATAATTCATCCCGGATTATTACCTGAAGAAGCTTTTCATCCGTTCGAAAATATTTTGGTTCTTGACCGACTCCGCCTTCTGGAAAGAGGGCTGCGCGGCCAACTGCTCGACGAGTTTTCGCTCCTCAGCCGAGAGTTTCGACGGAACGGTGATGTCCACCACCACCAGTTCGTCGCCGCGACCGTAGCCGTTCACGTCGGGCAGTCCCTTGCCGCCCAGGCGCAGCACCTTGCCGGCATGCGTTCCCGGGGCGATCTTGATCTTGGCGCGCCCGTCCACCGTCGGAACCTCGACCGTACCGCCCAACAGGGCCGTCGTCACGGTGATGTTCAGGTTGTGGATCAGATCGTTGCCGTCACGCACCAGTTCGGGGTTGCGCTCCTCCTCGATCACCACCTGCAGGTCGCCGTTCACGCCGCCCTGACGCGCGGCGTTGCCCTTGCCCGTGACGGTGAGGACCATGCCCTCGCCCACGCCGGCCGGGATCTTGATCTCCACGACCTCCTGCCCGCGCAGCGTGCCTTCGCCCTTGCACTTGTCGCACGACGCGGTGATCACCTTGCCCGTGCCGCCGCACGTGGGGCACACGCCCTGCGTCTGCATCCGGCCGAAGAAGGTGTTCTCCACCCGCGTCACATAGCCCGTGCCGTTGCAGGTCGAACAGGTCGAATAGGAATTGGCGTCCCTGGCTCCCGAGCCGCCGCACTTGTCGCAGGCGACGGTCTTGTTGATCTTGAGTTTCTTCGTAACTCCGTTGGCGATCTCGGCCAGCGTCAGACGGACCCGCACGCGGATGTCCGAGCCGCGGTTCACGCGCCGTCCCCCGCCGCCGTTCGACGAGCGGAATCCGCCCCCGAAATGGCCGCCGAAAATGTCGCCGAACTGCGAGAAGATGTCCTCCATCGAGAACCCTCCGCCGCCGAAGCCGCCGAAGCCGCCGGCCCCGCCGCCTGCCGCGCCGCTCATTCCGGCATGGCCGAACTGGTCGTAACGGGCGCGCTTGTCGGGGTTCGACAGCACGTCGTAGGCCTCTGCGGCCTCCTTGAATTTCTCCTCGGCCTCCTTGTCCCCGGGGTTTTTGTCGGGGTGGAACTGGATGGCCGCTTTGCGGTAGGCCTTCTTTATTTCGTCTGCGTTAGCGTTCTTCGCAACGCCCAGCACTTCGTAGTAATCCCTTTTTTCTGCCATGGTCTTACTCTCCTACAACTACTTTTGCGAAGCGCAGCACCTTCTCGCCCAGCATGTAACCCGTCTGAACGACGTCGATGACCTTGCCCTTCTTCTCGTCGCCGGCGGCGAACCGGGCAACGGCCTCCGAAAAATCGGCGTCGAACTCCTTGTCCAGCACCTCGATCTCGGTCACGCCCTTGCGGCGGAGCGCCTCGGTAAATTTCTGTGAAATGAGCGTCACGCCCGCCCGCAGCGCCTCCAGATCGTCGCTCTTCTGCATGGCGTCCACGGCGCGCTGCACGTCGTCGCGCACAGGCAGCATCTCCAGCAGCACGTCGCGGCCCCCGGTCTGCACCAAGTCCATCTTCTCCTTGAGCGTGCGCTTGCGGTAGTTGTCGAACTCGGCTTGCAGGCGGACGTACTTGTCCTGCCACTGGGCCACGGCCTCTTCGAGCGCCTTGGCTGCGTCGGCTTCGGCAGCGGGTTCTCCGTCTGCCAATGTGTCAGTCGCCTCGTCGGTTTCATCTGACACATTGGCACAAGGCTCCCCGTCGCACGACGGATAACCATCGCCGGGGGTGAACCCTTCGTCGCCGCTAACAGCCTCATTATAAACTTTTTCTTTTTTCATATCTTGTAATTTTTCAGTTTTCCTCCCCTTATTCGAACAAATTGCATACCAACCCGGCCAAGAGGCGGGCTTCAAGGACAATGCCTGCATGCCGGACATCGAACCGGCCTGCGCGCTACCGCCCAAAAGCCGCTTCACGGCAAGGCTGCGCTTATCCGATGATGAAAATGGCCGGGCGCCTGTTCATTTCGGGCAGCTGGCGGCGGCGCCACTCCCCGGCCGTATGGGTCTCGATCCGCTCGTCCGGAGCCGTGAGGTCCACGGCGACGGTCAGGCGCGTCTGGTCTCCGAGCGTCTGCACCAACTGCTCCATCAGCTTCACGTTGCGGTACGGAGCTTCGATGAAAAGCTGCGACTGCCCCTCCGACAGCGCACGGCGTTCGAAGAAACGGATGGCCCGGGTCCGTTCGGGCGGCTTCACAGGCAGGTAGCCGTTGAAAGCGAACGACTGTCCGTTGAGTCCCGAGGCCATCACCGCCAAAATGATCGACGACGGGCCGACGAGCGGCACGACGCGGATGCCGCGGCGGTGGCACGCCCCGACGACCGGCGCCCCGGGATCCGCCACGCCCGGCACTCCCGCCTCGGAGATCACCCCCGCCGAGCGGCCTTCGAGCAGCGGCGCGATCAGCTCCTCGATTTCGCGGCCGGCCGCGGTGTGCTCGTTCAGTTCGCGGAATTCCAGTTCGCCGATGGACCGCGCGATGCCGGCTTTCGACAGGAAACGCCGCGCCGTGCGGGTGTTCTCGACGATGAAGTAGTCCAGCGCATCCATCACGGCCCGGTTGGCCGCAGGCAGCACGTCCCACGGCGCCGTTTCGTCCGAAATCGGACAGGGAATCAGGTATAAAATTCCAAATTCAGAATTCATAATGCATAATTAATTAGGTTCGCAGGCATAATTCTGAATTGTGAATTGTGAATTCCGAATTATGAATTGCGCTCCGCGCCTTATTCCTTGAGGTAGATTCGTTTCACACGCGACGAGACCGACGTCATAATCTCGTAAGGTATCGTGTCGAGCACCCGGGCCATCGTTTCGAGGTCGTTGCCCGGCTCGGCGGAGAAGACCGTCACTTCGTCGCCCTCGCCGACGCCCGGAATGTCCGTGATGTCGATCATGCAGCTGTCCATGCAGACGCGGCCCACGATCGGCGCAGGCCGCCCGGCCACACACATCGACCAGCGTCCGCAGCCCAGATGGCGGTCCAGCCCGTCGGCGTAACCGATCGGCACGGTCGCCGTCACGGTCGGCCGCAGCAATTTCCCGGCGCGCCCGTAGCCCACGGCGTCGCCCGCTTCGAGACGCTTGATCTGCACGATGCGGGTTTTGAGCGCCGAAACCGGGCGCAGGCCCGCATTGTGCTCCCAGCCGAAGCCGTAAAGCCCCAGCCCGAGGCGGCACATGTCGAACCGCGCCTCGGGGAACCGCTCGATGGCCGCCGAATTGGCCGTATGGCGGATGACGGAATAGGGCAGCGACGCGGCTACGGCGGCGCTCATGCGGTCGTAGCGCGCGATCTGCTCCCGGGTGTAGGCATCCTCTTCGGGCATGTCGGCGCAGTTCAGGTGCGAAAAGACCGACGCCACCTTCACGGCGGGCAATGTCGGCAGCACCTCGCACAACCGCCCAATCTCCCCCTCCATGAATCCCAGCCGGTGCATGCCCGTATCGAGCTTGATGTGAACCGGATAGCGGGTTTCGCCCGCATGCGACACCGCATCGGCGAAATCGGCGAGCGAACGGAAACTGTATATCTCGGGTTCGAGGCGGTTGGCGATCATCTGGTCGAAACTGTCGGCGTCGGCATTCAGCACCACGACGGGCATCGTGATCCCCCGCTCGCGCAGCAGCACGCCCTCGTCGGCGAACGCCACGGCGAGGTAGTCGACGCCCTGATGCTGGAGCATCTGCGCCACCTCGAAATCCCCCGCGCCGTACGAGCCCGCCTTGACCATCGCCACGAGCCGGGTCCGAAAGTCGAGCTTCGAGCGGAAATAGTTTAGGTTGTGGATCATGGCGTCGAGATCGACCTCCAGCACCGTCGTGTGGCTCTTGCGCGCCAGCGCATGCGCGAGTTTCTCGAAACGGTACTCCCGCGCGCCTTTCAACAAGACGGCACGCCCGGCCACGGCCCTGCGGCCGATGCGGGCGATGCACTCGTCGGTCGAGGCGTAAAACTCCCTGTCGCAGCCGAACAGCGCGGCGTAACGCTTCAGTTTGGGACCGATGCCGACGAGCGTGTCTATGCCTGCCCGCGCGACCATTCCCGCCACGCGGCCGTAAAGTTCGTCGTCGGTCAGCCCGCTCTGCGCGATATCCGACAGCACGAGCGTCCGGCGGCGCGACAACGCCACGTTGTGCAGGTAGTCGAGCGCCAGGGCCAGCGAGTTGAGATCGAGGTTGTAGGCGTCGTTGATCAGCACCGAGTCGTTGATGCCGTCCTTGACTTCGAGACGCATGGCGACCTCGGGAGCTTCGGTAAACGACGGCGCGGGATAGCCCATCGCCGCGCAGAACGCCTCGACGATCCGGGCGTTGCGGCGTGACGCCTCGTTGCCGATCAGCGTCTCCGGGACCTCGGGGCATGAGGCCGCGTCGCAGAGCTTCCGCCCCGCGAAGCGCGAGGCGATCATGCGGCCCAGCGGCTCGTAATAACTGTGGTAAACGATGGTCTCGGCACGGTGGGCCAGAACCATCTTTTCGTCGCATTTCTGCTCCAGGTTGAGGAAATTCTCCTGGTGCGCGTCGCCGATCGAGGTGAAAACCACCACGTCGGGACGGATGATGCGCTCCAGCCGCGCCATCTCCCCGGGTTTCGAAATCCCCGCCTCGATCAGCGCCAGCTGCTCGTCGCCCTCGATCATCAGCACCGACAGCGGCACGCCCAGCTGCGAATTGTAGCTCTTGGGCGAACGGTAGCACTTCATCCCCGCGGGCAGTTCCTCGGCAATCCACTCCTTGATGACCGTCTTGCCGTTCGAACCGGTGATGCCCACCACCGTTCCCCGGAACTGCGCCCGGTGATAGGCCGCCAGACACTGCAAGGCCGCAATGGCGTTTTCAACAACCACGTAACCGCACTCCGGCAGGGCTTCGAGAGGCCGTTCGACCATAAAAGCCCGCACGCCGCGCGCATACATCTGCGCCACGAACGCATGCGAATCGTGGTTCGCGCCGCACATGGCGACGAACACCGGTCCCGAGCCAAGCTCGCACGTCAGCGAGCGGCTGTCGGTCACCACCGACTGCACTTCGCAGTCCGTTCCGGAGAACCTGCCGCCCACGACGGCGGCGATTTGCGAAAGACGATATTTCATAAAATACCCAATGGTTTATCTTTTGTACTTTCATTTCCAAAAGTACGAAAATATTTACAGCTCTTTGCCGCTTTCTGGTCGTCAAAAAGACTCAAGCCGCAACATAGTCGCCGGATCTTTGTATCTTTTTTCCGCAAAAAGGTACCCAAAAACTCTCCGACGGATGCCTACACCTACAACGGCTCCGGCATCGAGTCGGAATCACTCGCCGCAAACGGCGGAGCAGGCGTAAGACGCCTGTTTTATGAGTACTTGCGCAGGACGGAATCGGAATCGCAATAACCTACCCTCGCCCCTAAAAGCGGTTTTAAACCGCCGCATGATCGCTTGGAGCGGAAAGAGATCGTCCGATGGTCCGCGCGCCCGGAGCGGGAGGCTGGCAAAGGCGTCCGCAGGCGAGGGCAGACAGCGTGCTGTTTACCGAGCCGCCACAGTCTAAACGGCGCGTGTTTTTGCGCCGTAAAGGCTTGATCTTACTGCGCCCGTTCAGCGCGGACAGGAAGACAATCCCGCGTAAAGCGACATGCGGAGAACTTTGGGTACCTTTTGCGGTCAAAAGGTACAAAGAACAGCAGCAGTCGCAGACTGCAAAATCACGACAGATCGAAGGTCACGATCGTAATTCCCGCACCGCCCCGGTCGGCATGTTCGTCGACCGCCGAGACGATCTCCGGCACCGTGCGCAGGTAGCGGCGAATCTCCTCCTTCAAAGCCCCCGTGCCCTTGCCGTGGAGAATCGACACCGTACCCACGCCCACCATCAGCGCGTCGTCGATGAAGTTGCGCACCTCGTCCAGCGCATCGGCGGCCCGCATGCCGCGCACGTCGATGTGATCCTTGAAGTTGAGTTTGCGCGACGAGATGTCCACCGAGAGCACCGTACGGGCCGCAACGGGCCGCGTCGCCTCGCGGTATTCGTTGTTCGAAACCACCGTCAGCAGCCCTTTGTCCACCGTCGTGAGTATCTGTCCGAACGCCACCTGCGCCCGCTTTCCCTTCACCGACTGCACCACGCCGACCATCTCCTGCCCGGCCATGCGGACTTTCGACCCGGCGACCACTTCGCGCGGCTTTTCGGGCTGCGGAGCGGCCTCCCCGGCTGCCGGCTGCGCGCCCTGCTGCGCCCTGCGCTCGGCGCGCCGTCGGCGGCGGCGTTCGATACGCTCGATCTCGCGGGCCACGGCGGCTTCGTTCCCGGCCTCGTCGGCCTTCTCGACCGCCTCGCGGAAGTCGTCCAGCTCGCGCCGCGCCAGCCGCGTCAGCTCCTTCTCGGCCTGCGCCTCGCGGATGGTTTTAATCGTATTTTCTATCTGTTTGTTGGCGTCGGCGATCAACTGCCGGGCCTCCTGCTTGGCCTTTTTCAGAATCTCCTGCCGCTCGGCGCGGATCTTCGCCAGCTGCTCGGCATAGTTCTGCTCCAACTCCTCGACCTTGCGGTCCGTCAGACGGATGCGATCGCGCTTCTGCTCCCAGTAATGCTTGTCGCGGGCGATCTCGCGCAGCTGTTTCTCGATATTGATGTGATCCGACCCGGCCTTCTCGCTCGCCGCACGGATAATATCCTCCGGAAGCCCGATCTTGCGGGCGATCTCCACGGCGAACGAACTGCCCGGCTTGCCCATTTCCAGCCGGAACAGCGGCCGGATGTTCTGCACGTCGAACATCATCGCGCCGTTGGCGATGCCCTCCACCGACGCGGCGTAATACTTGATATTGGCGTAGTGGGTCGTGATCACGCCGTAACACCCCCTGCCGAGCAGACGCTCGAGGATCGCCTCGGCGATGGCCCCGCCGATGACAGGCTCGGTTCCCGACCCGAACTCGTCGATCAGCACCAGCGTGCGGCCCGAAGCGCCCGCCAGCATGTGCTTCATGTTCAGCAGGTGCGACGAATAGGTCGACAGGTCGTTGTCGATCGACTGCTCGTCGCCGATGTCGATGAAAATGCTCTCGAAGACCGGCAGTTCCGAGACCTCGGAGACCGGAACCGGAAACCCGCACTGGAACATGTACTGCACGATGCCCGTGGTTTTCAGGCAGACCGACTTGCCGCCGGCGTTGGGTCCCGAGATGACGAGGATGCGCTTGCGACGGTCGAGCTGCAAATCCAGCGGCACGATCTCGCGCCCCGCAGCCCGCAGCGTCTGCTGCAACAGCGGGTGGCGGGCGTTTTTCAGCACCAGCCTGTCGTCCGTCGAGAGGATCGGCCGCACGCATCTGTTCTCCGAGGCCCAGCGGCCCTTGGCGCGCAGCATGTCGATCTCGGCCAGGTAGTCGCCCGAATCGGCGATCAGCCCCGCGTCGGGACGGATCGCTTCGGTAAACTCCGTGAGGATGCGCACCACCTCGCGCCGCTCGGCGTACTCCAGTTCGCGCAGTTCGTTGTTGATCTCTACCACCTCGACCGGTTCGACGTAGAAGGTTTTGCCCGTCGCCGATTCGTCGTGGATAAAGCCGTTCAGTTTGCGTTTGTTGCCCGCCGAAACCGGGATCACGGCCTTGCCGTCGCGGATCGAGATCTGGGCGTCGGCATCGACGATGCCCGCCCCCTTGGCCGCAGACAGCACGGCCTGCAACCGCTTGGCCGCCTGCCCTTCGCGTTCGCGGATGGAGCGGCGGATCTCCTGCAGGGCGGGCGAGGCGTTGTCCTTCACCTGGCCGAAGCGGTCGAGAATGCCGTCGATGCGCTGCACGATCTCCGGAAAGGCCGCAACGCCCCGCGTGCGGGCATGGAGGGCCGGATAACGCTCCTCGCGGCTGATGATGAACGAGACGATGCCGCCGATTGCGGCCAGCGCCCGGCGCAGGGTCACGACCTCCTCCACGTCGAGGAACGAACCTTCGACGCGCAGTTTGGCGACGATGTAATCGACGTCGGGGTACTCGCCCCCGGGGAAATCATGCTCCATATCCAGCAGCAGGCGCATTTCGTCGGCGAGCGCCAGCCGCCGTTCGATCTCGCGCGCAGAGGTCGAAAAGCCCTCCGCGGCGAGCCGCTCGCGGGCGGCGCGCATGGTGCAACGTGCCGCGACCTGCTCGCGGAGCCGGTCGAAACCTATCTTTTGCTCGAATGTAGCAGGGTAAATCATGACAGTAAATTAAGAATTAAGAATTAAAAATGAAAAATCGAAAGGGCGCCGGTCGGAAAATTTCGCGCCACGCCCTATACGACCACATTATCACACCGAGAGGGCTGAATGAACCTCCTGTCTGCCAGTCAATTTTTCATTTTTAATTTTTAATTTTTAATTCTTTTCACCGAGTCCCGCTCGGCCCTGGCCGCAGCTTTGGCGGCTTTGCGCTCGGCCTTCTCCTGCATCTTCTCGGGACTGCGCCCGAAAAGCGAGAAATGCACGTAGCGGCCGGGATACTGCTCGAGGTTGGCCAGCAGCGAGGCGAGATTAGCGCTGGCCTCGGTCAGCGAATCGTAGAGCGCAGGATCGTTCATCAGTTTGCCGACGGTCCCCTCGCCCGCCTCGACCTTTGCCAGCAGACCGTTCACCTCGTCCACAGCGTCCGTAAGCCTGCGGGCGAACCCGGCGTCGGCCAGCTCCCCGGTTATCCGGTTCAGGCTGCCGACGATGCTGTCCACACGCGGGGTATTCCTGCCCAGCATCGCGGAGAACTCCGTAAGGTCGTCGACGGCGGCTTTCAGGTTGCGCTTCTCGGCGTCGAGCAGGCCGGCCATGTCGCCCGTAATGGCGTTCAGGTGGCTCAACGTCCCGGAAATATTCTGCGCGTTGGCCTCCATCAGGCGATTGAGATTGGTCAGCGTGCGCGAGAGGTCGCCCGTCACCTGCGACACCTTCTGCTTGAAGAAATCCAGCTCCGACCCGGCCACGTCCATCAGGTCGCGTTCGCGCACCGAACGCAGCGTGTCGCCCTTCTGGAGATAGGTGCGCGCCGTGCCGTAGTTGATTTCGATGGCCTTTCCGCCCATCAGCCCGTTGCTGTAAATCTTGGCCTCGGAGTCGGTCGGAATGTGATACTGACGTTTGATGGTGAACTGCAACACGACGTTGTCGCTGCGCTGCGGATCGAACGAAATGCCCGTCACCGTACCGATCTTGACGCCTTTCATCATAATCGGCGACGCCGCCTGCACGCCGTTGATCTGGTCGTAGGCGGCGTAATAGACCGAATTGCGGCTGAAAATGTCGAATCCTTTCAAAAACCGGATTCCGGCCCACGCGGCAATGATCATCGTCACGCCGAAAATTCCGATTTTAACTTCCCTTTTCATATCTGTACTTTTATTTTACAATTTGCGTACCCCGGCATGCGACCACGAAGGCCCCGGGAAATACCTTGCGCACCTCGGCCAGCTTCCGCTGTGCGGCTTCACGGGTGCCGTACTCGCCCACACCGTATTTATAGGGGAACCGCCCCTCGGCCGCATACTCCTTCACCTTGCCGCGGTAGGCGCGGAACTGCGCCGAGGCGAGGGGTACGGGCGACGCCGAAGCCATCACCTGAATCGTATAGCGCAGGGGCTGTACGGCCGGTTTCTCCGGGGTTCTGACCGGAGCGGCCGTCGCGGTCTTTCCCTCCGCGGGCTGCGCCGCTGCGGTCTTTTCAGCGGACTTTGCCGCAGGCTTTTCAACGCTCTTTTCCGCGGCCTTTCCGGCAGACTTTTCCGCAGGCTGTTCCGCGGCCGGTTTCGCGGCAGCGGCCTGCTCCTCCTCGGCCATCCGGGTCCCGAGCACATAGGCCGAATAGTTGCGGATCGCCTGGTAGAGCGACCGGGCGATCTCGTTCTGCCCCCTGTCGGACTTCATGTAGGCCAGTTCCTGCTGGTTGGACATGAACCCGATCTCGGTCAGCACGCCCGGCATGTCCGTCGCATAGAGCACCCGCAGCAGCTGCGGCTTTATGCCGCGCGAATGGCGGCCCGCCTTGAGGTAGCTGTTCTGGATGCAGCGGGCGAAAGCCATGCTGTATTCGCCGTAGGTGAACTGGAGATTCTGAATGTAAGCCCGCACGATGGCCGCCGTCCGTTCGTCGGACATGTCGATCAGATCCTCGCGGTTGTTTTCGAACAGGGCGTTCTCGTTGTAGCGCTGCTCCTTCGAACTCTCGCCCATGATCAGCGTCTCGACGCCCCGCACGCCCGTCGCCCGGGGTGCGGCGTTGGCGTGGATCGAGATGAAGAGGTCGCCCCCGGCCTTGTTGGCAATGTCGGCCCGCGCCTGCAGGTCGGCCGCCAGGTCCGCCCCCAGAGTCCTGTCCGCCGTGCGGGTGTAGACCACCTTCACGCCCGGCATCCCCTCCTCGACGAGCTTTCCGAGTTTGAGCGCCACCTTCAGCGTGAGGTCCTTTTCATAGACCCCGCCGTAGTGCGCGCCGGGGAATTTTCCCCCGTGCCCGGCGTCGATGACCACGACTTCGACGCCGTGCGCAATATTCCCCGCAGACGCAACGTTCATAAGAACAGTTGCAGCCGCGAAGGCGAATAGCAGCAAAAGTCGTGTGCGCATATTTAATGGTACCAAGTGTGAGCTTTCTATAAATTTTTACCTATCTTTGTCGGGCCGAAAACGCGGCGGGAAGGGCACAGGACCTCGATCCGGGCGTTTTTGCCGACTTGTCGGCAAAGGTATGGAAAATTTTTGGGATTTTGGATAAAATTAGGGTAAAATATCTCTTGTCGGCGACGGTGATTCTGCTGTTTGCCCAGATCGTACTGGGCGGCGGAGCGCCCCGCACGGCCCGCAATCCCGCCCCCGGGGACACCGTCCCGGTTCCGTCCCGCGCCGACGCGATACGTCCCGACACGAGCGCACGTCCGCCTTTTGTCACCCCCTCGCGGCGCGAGGCCCGCAGGCAGGCGCGCGAAGAGGCCCGGCGGCGCGAAGCGTTCAACGCACTGCCGCAGGAGGAGAAGGATTCGCTCTTTTCGGCGCAGGTCGACTCGCTCGTGGCGCAGAAGGCCGATTCTCCGGGCGCGGCACGGCCCGACTCGCTCGCCGCCGACACGCTCCGCCGCGATTCGGTGAAGACGCCGCGGCCCGCAGGGGCGTTCCTCGACGACCCGATCACGGGCAAGAACACCGACTCGCTGGTCTACGACGTGCGCAACAAGCTGGTCTACATCTACAACAAGGGCGACGTCACCTACCAGAACAGCAACCTCAAGGCCGACTACATGCGCATCGACATGGATTCGAAGATGGTCTACGCCTACGGCAAGCCCGACACGCTCGACGGCAAGGATATTGTCACCAAACCCGAATTCACCGAAGGGTCGGCCACCTACCAGATGGACACGATCACCTACAACCTCGACTCGAAGAAGGCGAAAATCAAGGGCGTGGCCACGCAGCAGGGCGACGGCTGGCTGGTGGGCGGCAGCGTGAAGAAGATGCCCGACAACACGATCAACATCGAGCACGGCAAGTACACCACCTGCGACCATACGGACCACCCCCACTTCTACCTGGCGATGACCAAGGCGAAGGTCATACCCGGCAAGAAGGTGATCACCGGCCCGGCCTACCTGGTGATGGAGGACGTGCCGATCTACTTCCTCGGCATCCCCGAGGGCTTCTTCCCGATCAACATGGGCCCCAAGTCGGGCCTGCTGATGCCCACCTACGGCGAGGAGTACTCCAAAGGTTTCTTCCTGCGCGACCTGGGCTATTACTTCACCCTGGGCGAATACGCCGACCTGGCGGTGCGCGGCGGATTCTACACGCTGGGATCGTGGGAGGCTTCGGCCGCCTCGCGCTACATCAAGCGCTACAAGTACAGCGGCAGTTTCAACATGCAGTATTCGAATGTCAAGACGGGCGAAAAGGGCGAGGACGACTACATCAAGCAGAGCAACTTCCGCATCCAGTGGACCCACTCGCAGGACCCCAAGGCCAACCCGGGTTCGACCTTCTCGGCCTCGGTGAACTTCGCCACGAGCGGTTACAGCCGCTATTCAGCCACGAACCTCAACGACATCCTCTCGACGCAGACCAACTCGACGGTCTCCTACTCGAAGAACTGGGCCGGAACGCCCTTCTCGCTGTCGGCGAACATGGCCATCTCGCAGAACTCGCAGAACAAGACCATCTCCATCACGCTCCCCACGATGGTCTTCAACGTCTCGCGCTTCTACCCCTTCAAACGCAAGGAGAAGCAGGGCAAGGACCGCTGGTACGAGAAGATCTCGATGCAGTACACGGGTAAGATGACCAACTCGGTGACCACCACCGAATCGGAGGTCTTCTCCAAGGAGACGCTTGAAAACATGAAGAACGGCATCGAGCACTCGATTCCGATTTCGGCGTCGTTCAACCTGTTAAACTACATCAACCTCTCGCCGTCGGTCAACTACAACGAGAAGTGGTATTTCAAGAAGGTCGAGTTCGAGTGGAACCCCGTCACCAACCAGACCGACACGCTGCCGACGAACTACGGTTTCTACCGCCTCTACAACTACAACTTCAGCGTTTCGGCCTCCACGACGGTCTACGGCATGTACGACTTCACGAAGAAGAGCCGCGACCGCAAGATCCAGGCGATCCGCCACACGCTGACCCCCTCGATCGGCTTCTCCTACGCCCCGGACTTCAGCGACCCCAAATACGGCTACTACCAGACCCGCCAGACCGACTCCACGGGCCGCTTCACGACCTATTCGCCCTATGCGGTCAACGCCTACGGCGTCCCCTCGTCGGGCCGTTCGATGTCGATGAACTTCTCGCTGTCGCAGAACCTCGAAATGAAGGTCCTCTCGAAACGCGACACCTCGGGCGTGAAGAAGATCAAGCTGATCGACGAACTGCGCATCAGCGGTTCGTACAACTTTCTGGCCGACTCGATGGGACTTTCGAACATCCCGGTCTCGTTCCGTACGACGCTGTTCAACAATTTCGGCATCAACCTCTCGCTGACGCTCGACCCCTACCGCGTCTCGCCCGAGGGCAAGCGTTACAACAAGCTCTTCTTCCCGGGCCGCGTCGTCTCGACGGGCTGGTCGTTCGGCTATACGTTCAAATCGCGCAACGACCGGAGCGAAACGGCCATCAACGACATCACGTCGATACCTCCGGAGTACCAGAACCCGTTCTACGACCCTTACGGGCAGATGGACCCCGTGCTGCGAAGACAGTACATGGCGCAAAGCTACTACGACTTCTCGCTGCCGTGGAACTTCGGATTCAACTACGCGGTCAACTACTCGATCTCGTACACCAACAACGGCACGACGGGCTACCGGAAGAACGTCACCCAAACCATCGGCTTCAACGGTTCGCTGAACGTCACCCCCAAGACGGGCATCACCTTCCAGGGCGGCTACGACATCAAGGCCAACAAGCTGACCACCTCGTCGGTCTCGATCACGCGCGACCTCCACTGCTGGCAGATGTCCTTTTCGTGGATTCCGTTCGGCTACCACCGTTCGTGGAGTTTCAACATCGGCGTCAAGGCCGCATCGCTCTCCGACCTGAAATACGACAAATCGCAGTCGATGTACGACAATATGTATTGACGCATACCTGCCCGACCGAAACCTTATACATACAGGACTTTCCATCTGTAACGGCAAAACGCCGAAACAGCTATTTCCGCGTCACCGGCGCCGGCGCGCGGTCGATGTAATTAGGATAGCGGAACTGCGGCATCCCGAGGGCCATCACCGCGCAGATGCGGCGGTCGCCCAGTCCCAGCATCGCGGCCAGCTTCGCCTTCCTGTCCTGCCGGACGGCCGTCAGCACGAACCCCATGTATATCTGGCTCACGCCCAGCGCCTCGGCCATCAGCGAAGCGTTTTCATACGCCAGGTTCCCGTCCTCCGCACCGAACCGGCTTTCCCTGGGCGCATGGATGAACAGCACCGCCGTCGCGCCCCGCAGCACGCGGTCGCGGCCCTCGGCATATTCGCGCCGCAGGCGTTTGAACACCGGCACATAGCGATAAACGCCCGGCACGAGGCGGCTCAGCCACGGCCGCACGAGCGGATGCAGCAGCCGCTTTTCGAGTGTGCCGAAAATCCCGAGCGTATATTCCGTGACAGCGCGCAGCTGCGCCGCGTCGGTCACCAGCGTATACCCCAGCTGGCGGGCATTGCTCGCCGTCGGGGCGCGGTCCGCCGCCGCAACGATGCGGTCCAGCAGCTCCTGCGGCACGGGGCGCGCCGAAAGTGCGCGGTTCGACCGCCGCACGGCCAGCAGCAGTTCCACCTGCTCGGGCGTGGGCATCGCGCCGTAATCCACCGCATGCACCCGCTCGGCCGGAAACTCCGCATGGTTCACCGCCCCCGTGGGGCAGGCGGCCACACAATGTCCGCAAAGGATGCAGTTTTCGGGTTTATGCAGCGTCACGTCGCCCCCGGCTTTTTCCTGCACGAAAATCTGCGAAGGGCACACCTTCACGCAGCGGCCGCAGCGGATGCAGCTCGCATCATTCACACCGATCGTATCCATAATTTTCGTATCTTTAATGTCGTAACGGCACTTCTATAAAATAAAACGCCCGCCATGCATCCGGTCATCATCCGCCCCTCCGGCGCACTGTCCGCCAGCGAATACTCCGAAGCGGGCGCTCCTCAGGTCGAAATGCTCCTGCGCGGATAAAAAAATCCGGCGGCAAGGTTCTCCCCGCCGCCGGACCGTCAGTCATCAATGTTTCACGCCCTCCATTTCGGCAGGGTTGTGCCTGTATTTGAAAACCACGGCGAAAACCACGGCCACCACGAGCGCGTACCCTGCGAAGATGAACCAAGAATCGGGCCACCCGTATGCGTCCACGACGGCGCCCGCGGCATACGAGCCGAAGAAGGCGCCGAAACCGTTGGTCATAATCATAAAGACGCCCTGCGCCGAGGAGCGGATCTCGCGGCTGGTCTCCTTTTCGACGAAGAGCGAGCCGGAGATGTTGAAGAAGTCGAACGCCACGCCGTAGACGATCATCGAAAGCACGAGGAACGCCGCGCCCGATCCCGGATCGCCGATGCCGAAGAACCCGAAGCGCAGCACCCAGGCCAGCATCGAAATCAGCATCACTTTCTTAATGCCGAAACGCCGGAGGAAGAAAGGAATCAGCAGAATGCAGAGCGTTTCGGACATCTGCGACAGCGAGAGCAGGATCACCGAGTGCTTCACGATGGCTGAATCGGCATACTGCGGCATCGAGCCGAAATTCTGAATGTAGCTGTCGCCGAAGGCGTTGGTGATCTGCAAAGCGGCGCCCAGCAGCATCGAGAAGACGAAGAAAATGGCCATCCGCTTCTCCTTGAAGAGCGCGAAGGCCCGCAGCCCCAGCGTATCGACCCACGACTGCTTCTGCGCGCTGCGCTCGACGGGACACCCCGGCAGCGAGAACGAGTAGGCCGCCAGTACGAACGACAGCAGGGCCGAAACGTAGAGCTGCCACTCGGTGAGCTTGATCTGCACACCCCCGATGTGCGTCAGGTCGACGAACCACATGGCGGCGATGAATCCCACGGTTCCCCATACGCGGATGGGCGGAAAATGCTTCACGGTATCGAGCCGGGCCAGGTCGAGGGCGTTGTAGGCCACGGAGTTCGACAGGGCGATGGTCGGCATGTAGAACATCACGCTCAGCAGCATGCAGCTGTACAGCGGGGCGTAAGCCGTCTGCGAGGCCGCGGCGATGAGAAACGCGCCGCTGATGAAATGGCAGATGCCCAGCAGTTTCTGCGCCGGAATCCAGCGATCGGCGATAATCCCCATCACGGCGGGCATGAACAGCGAGGCGATTCCCATCGTCGCGAAGAAGCTGCCGATCTGCAATCCCGAGAAGTCGAGTCCGCCTCCCAGGTAGGCGCCCAGCGAGATAAGCCACGAACCCCAGATCGCATACTGAAGGAAGTTCATGGCGATAAGCCGAAATTTAATTCCCATAATTTTCTGATTTTGTGTAAATTTTAAGTTTCAAGCGGTTTTTTCTGCGTAGATTGAAACAAATGTATGAAATTTTTTCCGGATTTTTCTTTGCATTTGCAAAATAAAGTTCTACTTTTGCATCACCAAAATCTATTGAGCTATGGTGTAACGGTAACACAACAGATTCTGGTCCTGTTATTCCAGGTTCGAATCCTGGTAGCTCAACGAAGCCCTGCATTCCCCGAATGCGGGGCTTTTCCGTCTCTTGCCGGCGCGCTTCTCCCCGTTCCGAACGGGCCGCAGAATCCGCGGTTCCCCTCCGGACATTCCTTTCAAACGAAAAGCCACGCCGAACGGTCCTCTCCCCAAATCGAAACACGAAAAGCAGCAAAAATGTTAAAAAACGATTATTTTTCAGGCATCCTATTTGCCCGATAACATTTTTTTAGTTACATTTGCTTTCGGGAATGAATCTTTTCGAAACTCATTTCCGATAAAAAAACGATCAAAATTAGAGCCGTGAATTTACTTTACCGCCGATTATTCGATCACCGCCGTCCGGTTACGGCACGAGCCTGCTCGTGCCGCAGGGAACTTATAAATTTCCCCCCCCCCTCGCCGCGCCGAATACCCGGAGTTAAGTAAAAGTCACCGCCCGCGATTGACGCGTGCATATTGCCGTATATGGCAATATGCACGCGTTTTTCATTGTGCCCGACCGGCAGCCGACAACTTTTCACCCAACCATAAAACACGAAACTATGACCCTAAATCTACGAGAATCCCTGAACTTCATCCTGAAGCCGGCGCTGTTGCTGGCGGGGTGTCTCTGCATGGCGTGCAGCAGCGGAGACAAACATGTCGACGATCCCGACGGACCCGACAATCCGGGCGGCGGCGATGAATACGAGGACATACAGGTAGTGAACGGCAAAGTCCGTTTCTATCTCCGCGAGGCGGAAAATTCCGTCCGCAAGGCCATGGGAACAGGCGAACGGGCATGGAGCAAATCGCTCGTCTCGGTCAACGGAAAATCCTATGCCGTCGAAAGCGATGAAAACGGCCGCTACTACGTCGAGGCGAGCGCTTCGAGCTCCGGGACCTACAACGCCATCCTGACCAATTCAGGCTCCTCCGGCTGGTACGGCTCTTCGGCCTATGCCGACGTGAAACTGCCCTACTCGCAGTTCTGGGCCGCCACGGCGGCATCGCTGCAATCGTATCCCATGTACGGCTCCTACACCAAGGAGAACGGCAACAAGCTGGTGTTCGACGACGCCTTCGCCGTACTGGACCTGGCCCTGACCGGGTCGGCCAAAATCGCCTCGGTGAAGGTCGAGAACCTCGCTGAAAGCCCCCTGGCAGGCTATGCGAATTTCCTGCCCTCGCGCGGCTACCTCTCAATCACCGGCGGTGTCGGTTTCGCCGTGCTGAACTGCACCGACAACGGCAAATGCGTCTCGCTGGAGAGCGGCACGCCGAAACATTTCTACGTGATGCTGGCCCCGGGCGACTATCCGTCGGGCCTGAAAATCACCATTTCCGATTCGGAGCACCGCGCCATGGAGCACACGCTGACGACTGCGCAGCTGACGGCGGGGAAGGCCACGTCCGTAACGCTGAAATACGCCCCCGACGCCGACCTGGTGTTTTACGAGAGTTTCGACAATTTCGTCTGGGGCGGCAACATCATGGGCGGCCAGGAGTCGACGGGATACGCCCCGACGGCCGAAGCCGTCACCCCCGGTACGGGAACCGGACGCGACGGCTATGCGAACTCCTTCGAGAAGGTCGCCTACAACAACCCCGGCTCGGCGTTCATCCAGTCGAACACGTGGGACGAGATCAGCGGCAAAACGGTCGGCACGTCCCACCTGATGTCCGATTCGTACGTCGCGAGCCGCAATATCGCCGACTATACCTATATGTTCCGCTGCCAGGAATACCAGGGCTATCTGGCTTGCGGCACAGGTAACACAGGGCGGGGCATTTTCCAGACCGCAGCCCTGAAATCCATCGACGGCATACGTTCCGTGAAGGTTTCGTTCGATTTCTGCTACCAATACGGATCGACGGATCTCCTGCTGTTCCAGGTGGTGAACGGCGGCATGATCGCATCGGCCTCCGTCGACGGCAAGAGCATCGCCCTGACGGCCGACAATTCGGGCTACACGAGCGCCTCGGGGAGATACATCGTCGAAAAGAGCCACGTAACGCTCCCGTCGAGCGAAGCGGCCGTCAAGAAGTGGCACAACGTGGAGGTCGTCGTAAACAACGCGACCGACGGCACGATGCTCTACTGGGCCGGCAACGACGTGAGCAGCGGCGTGCACGGCTTCTACGTGGACAATATCGAGGTCCGTGCGCTCGGCGAGATGGGCCGCGGCTCCGACAACCTGCGCGTGCTCTACTGGAACATCCAGAACGGCATGTGGTCCGACCAGGCGAACAATTACAACAACTTCGTCGCGTGGGTGAAGAAATACGATCCCGACATCTGCGTATGGTGCGAATCGGCCACCATCTACAAGGACAATACGAATTCGGCGCAAGCCTCCTCCGCCCGGTTCCTGCCCGACGGCTGGGCGGCACTGGCGGCCCGTTACGGCCACGCCTACACGGCCGTCGGCGGCTGGCGCGACAACTATCCGCAGACCATCACGTCGAAATATCCGATCGAGACGCTGCTGAAAATAACCGATTCGGACCAGGCGGGCAAGCCCGTGTCCCACGGTGCCGCCATTCAGCGGGTTACCGTGAAGGGCCGGACGATAAACATCGTGACGCTCCACACGTGGCCGCAGGCCTATGGATTCGGAGTCGGCTCGGCCGATCAGGCGGCGAGCGCCGCCAACAAGGAGGGCGACAAGTACCGCGAATTCGAGATCAAGTACATCTGCGCGCAGACCGTCAACAATCCCGCGTACGCCTCCTGTCAGGATTGGCTGATGATGGGCGACTTCAACTCGCGGTCGCGCGCCGACAACTGGTACTACGGCTATCCCGAGAACGACACCCGGCTGCTGGTCCACAACCACATTCTGGACCATACCGACCTCAAGGACATCATCGCCGAGCGCTACCCGGGAAGCTTCATATCGTCGACTTACGGCAACGCCCGTATCGACTACATGTATGCGTCGCCCTCGATGTACGCCCGCATAGTGAACGCACTGACCGTCATGGACAAGTGGACCACGGCGACCCAAAGCCCCTACGTGTCCAACTTCTACGACCCGTCGGACCACCGCCCGATCCTGGCGGACTTCGAGCTGAAACAGTAGACCTCCCGTCGATCAACCGACCCCAATAAATAAAACCCAATCTTAACCTTTTTACCAATTATGAGAAAAACATTCCTGACGAAGGGTTTCGTCCGTTTTTCACGCGGATTGGCCGGAGCCGCATTAATCGCGGCGGCAATCGGCATCACGTCGTGTGAAACGCATTCGAACTCCGATCGTAACGAATCGATCAAGGTCTACGCGGACCCGATCGCAAAAGAGCCTATCGACGCCGGCATCGTCGGCGTGAAAGGCGGTCTCGCCAAACTCTACGTGGACGCCAACATCGACTTTGTCGCAACGTGGGAAGACGACGCAGCGACGCCGTGGGCCAAGGTGGTGGATTACTCTTCGACAGATCCCCAGACGGGGCTTCGCGTGATAACCCTGAAGGCCAACCGGCGCAGCACGACGTCGAGCTACTACACGCGGCGCACGGGCATGCTGATTCTGGCAGCCTCCGACGGCGAACTGAACTACAACCGGATAATCCCCATCCACCAAGGCTCCACGGCCCGCGTGAGCAATGATTTCGCGACCCTGAAGTACGGCAAGACCGACCCGCGCTTCACCGACGGCGAAACCCCGATCGACAACTGGACCACGGCCCAGAAAAACCTCGGGTTCACGTCCACGACGATCGAAGGGGAGGAGGTCGCCCACTGCTACGGCAAGAACGGCTACCTGAAACTGGGCGACGACAAGGGCCACGGAGCCGACCTGATTTCGCCCTACACCAACACGCTCCGCAGCGACTCGCTGCTGATGGTTTCGTTCCGCGCCGTGGCCTTCACCGATTACATGACCGGCGCCCGGGACGACAACAAGATCACGGTCGAGGTGCTCGGCGGGGGCGTCATCCGTGATTTCGCCCAATCCGAAAAGACCACGATCGACCTCGAAGCCGGCTATTACGACATTTCGAGCGAGGAGTTCCCCGAAGACATGTGGGAGGGTCACGATTTCCTCGTCTTCGTCGCCGGCACGAAAGCCAACCCGATTACGGCCAACACGCGGGTCCGCATCATCTGCGGCTCCCTCACGCAGAACTCCGCCGTCAACAACCGCATTTACCTCGACAATTTCTACATCCGCCGTCTGCAGAAGGTCGAAGAGGACTACTTTGCCGAAAACAACGGCAGCGGTAAGGACATCATCCTGGGAGCGCCTTTCGACGAGGAGGAACAAGAGTAAAAAAGAGGAACAAGTCGTTTCAACAAAAAAAAGCCTAAAATGAATAAAATTCTTCACTCAATAAGAGCATCCGTCCGAGTGATGTCGCTGGTGGCGGTACTGATACTGCTCGCGGCGCACACGGCGCCGGCAACGGCTCAACAAAAGGCCCAGACTGTCAGCGGAACCGTCCTCGACCCGGACGGCAACCCGCTGATCGGCGCCACGGTCGTGGTCGTCAAAGGCACGCAGGGCGCAGTCACCGATGTCAAAGGCAAATTCACCATCAAGGCCAAGCCTTCGGACAGCCTCCAGATTTCGTACCTGGGTTACAAGACCGAGACCCTGAACGTGGGTTCGCGGACGAACTTCACCGTCAGGATGGAGAAGGACTCCTCCACCGACATCGACGAAATCGTGGTCATCGGTTACGGCCAGGTCGCCAAAAAGGACCTGACCGGTTCGGTCGCGACGGTCAAGATGAACGACATCAAGGACGTACCGGTTCTTTCGGTCGACAACGCCCTTCAGGGACGTATCGCCGGAGCCGACTTCATGTCGACCACCGGTGAGCCGGGCGCCACGACCACCATCCGCATCCGCGGCACGCGCTCGATCAACGCGTCGAACGAGCCGCTGATCGTCGTCGACGGCGTGATGGACGCCATCCACGACCTGAACGACATCAACTCCGACGACATCGCAGGCATATCCGTCCTCAAGGACGCCTCCTCGACGGCGATCTACGGTTCGCGCGGCGCCAACGGCGTCATCCTCATCACCACCAAGCGGGGTCTCGGCTCCAAGGGCAAGGTCAACATCACCTTCAAGACCGACATGGGCTTCTCCCAACTGCCCCGTCAGCTCGACATTATGAACGCGTCGGAATTCGCGCAGTACCGCAACGACTACGCCTATTTCGGCAGCGACGCCAACCACCCCGACGTAGGCAAGGACACGCCCCTCTCCGGTTCGGTCTATTCCGACCCGCTCTCGCTGGGCGAAGGGACGAACTGGATCAACGAGATCACCCGCACGGCCCTCTATTCCAACTACGCCCTCTCGCTGTCGGGAACCAGCGACAAATCGTCGTATTACGCTTCGTTCTCCTACAACGACACCGAAGGTATCATCCAGGACAGCGGCCAGCAGCGTTTCACGGGACGTATCAACCTCGAACGCCAGTTGTTCAAATGGATGAAAGTCGGCTATACGGGTTCGTACACCTGGCGTCACAACGACCAGAACAAATCCTCCATCGGCGGAACGGCCTGGTACAGCAGCGCCCAGTATCTGTCACCGCTGCTCAAGCCGAACGACACGTATAACCCGCTGTATTACAACGGGCAGAAGATCAACACGCAGCGTGCGCTGATCGACCTGAACACCTATTACCTCGAACGCCACTCGAACAACCACGCCTTCACGCTGAAACTGGAGCCGGTGAAGAACTTCACGATCAACAGCACCTTCTCCTACTATCTCTACCAGCGGCATACCTACCGTTACTATCCGGGAACCCTTCCCCTGAAAGGCGAGAACGAAGGCGGCGAGGCCTACCGCGCCGAGTGGGACGAGCACTCGTTCTCGTGGGAGACCACGGCCGGCTACAAGTTCGAGAAGAACGGCCATTCGTTCGACGTTCTCGGCGGTTTCTCGGCTTACAGTTTCGCCTCGCACGATTTCAACCTGAGCGGCAAAGGCTACATGGACGACGCCATCCTGTGGAACAACATGAACGCCGTGCAGGACAAAGAGACCTATTCGGCGGGCACTTCCTACTCGAAGAAAACCAAAACATCGGTCTACGCGCGTCTGAACTACAACTGGAAGTCGCGCTATTACCTGACCGTGACGGGACGTTACGACGGAGCCTCGAACTTCGCGGCCAACAACAAGTGGGCGTTCTTCCCGTCGGCCGCCCTCAAGTGGAACATTTCGAACGAGAATTTCCTGAAGGACTGCAACTGGATCGACGACCTGTCGCTGCGCCTGAGCGCCGGTCTGACGGGTAACGACGCGATCAGCACCTACCGTTCGCTCGCCACCCTCTCCTCGACGACGGGCGGCTATCTGTTCGACGGATCGCAGCCCGTGGCGTTCTACCGCAGCCGCCTGGACTCCCCGGACCTCACGTGGGAGAAGACCACGGCCTACAACGTGGCGATCGACTGGTCGATGTTCAAAGGCCGCCTGAACATCACGGCCGAAGCCTACAAATCCAAAACGACCGACCTGCTGATGTCGCTGGCCGTTGCGGCCCAAACCGGTTACACGTCGCGCTGGACCAACATCGGCTCGACCTCGAACAAGGGTATCGAGCTGTCGGTCGAGAGCCACAACATCGTCCGCCCGAAGTTCCACTGGTCGACGACGCTCACCCTGTCGCACAACGAACAGAAGGTCGACGACATCGGTTCCGAGGACTTCATTTCGGCCTACAACTCGCCGGGCAACAACCCCTACATGATGTACGGCTACGTCAAGGGCTACCCGCTCAACTCGCTCTGGGGATTCAAATACGGCGGCACGTGGAAGAGCGCCGAGGAACGCGAGGAAAACGCGGTGACGAAAACCTACGTCAGCCCGGCCAACACCGACGGAGGCCCGCGCTACTACGACACCAACCACGACGGCGTGCTCTCGCGCGAAGACCTGATCTACCAAGGCAACGCCGACCCGTATCTGTACGGAGGTTTGCAGAACACGTTCTACATCCACGGTTTCAAGCTGGGCGTCTACTTCGCCTACTCGCTCGGCGGCAAGATCTACAACTATTCGGAGATCTACATGGCCGGTTCGCAGTTCGCTAACCAGTACCGCTACATGCTGAACGCCTGGCATCCCGTCCGGAACCCGAATTCCGACATTCCGCGGGCCGGAGCGAAAAGCGACGCCGCGCTTCCGAGCGACTTTATGATCCACGACGCTTCGTACCTCCGGCTGAAGAACATCACGCTGTCGTACACGTTCGACCTCAAGAAAAAATGCTCGTGGATGAAAGACCTCACCCTGAGCGTATCGGGCGAAAACCTCTTTCTGTGGAAAAAGTACAACGGATTCGACCCCGACGTTTCCAGCGAGGGAACCTCGTCGACGCTGCGCCGTATGGACCTGGGCGCCTATCCCAAGCCCCGCACCATCATATTCAGCCTTCAGTTGAGATACTAACCTAACAGAATTAAGACGATGAAACTCAAACATATATTCTACACGGCCGCGGCCATGGCCATGCTTTCGTTTCAGGCATGCACGCTGGACGAAGACACATCGGGCATCTCGAATCCCGACGACTTCTTCCGCAAATTTTCGGAATGCCAGTCGGTCGTAAACGGATGCTACATTCCGATCAAGTCGATCTACACCTATACCTACATGATCGCCACCGAGTGTGTCACCGACATCGCCTACTGCCCGTCGGGAACGCTCGACGCCAGCCTGGACATCTCGCCCGCCGTGCCGCGCATGGGTTCGACGGTCTGGCGCAACGGCTACCTCGGCGTACAGCGCTGCAACTTCGCCGTCAACGGCATCGAGCGCGCCTATAAAAACGAGGTGATCAGCGAGGAGCAGTACCACCAGCTGCTTTGCGAAGCGAAAACCCTGCGGGCGTTCTTCTACTGGACGCTGACCTGCTTCTTCGGCAACGTTCCGTTCTATTTCGACGACGTTACGGACAACGAGGTTTTGAGCCGGATTCAGGTGCTGCCGCGCATGGACGCCAACGAGACCCGCAACAAGGTCATCGAAGACCTTCAGTCGATAGCTCCCCTCGCCGCCCAAACCCGCACCTACGACAACGAGGCCAATCGTCTGGGAGCCTCCTGCGCCTACATGCTCATCGCCAAGATGGCCATGTGGAACAAGCAGTGGGACGTGGCGCTGGACGCGCTGGAGCAGATCGAAACGATTTACGGTCCGCTGTCGCAGTACGACTACGCCGAGAATATCCTGTTCCGGAACAAGAACACCCCGGAGTCGATCATGGAAATTCAGCACACCTACACCCAGGGCGCCCTTACCTACACGTCCAACGTGGCCTGCATCTGCCAGCCCTACCCGCGTGCGGCCAATTCGGCGATCTACGACGGCGTGGAGATTCCCGAACTGGGCGACCAGGCGACCGTCTGGTCGGCGATGCGTCCGAACGTCTATTTCAGCCAGGGTCTCCAGTCCAAAATGGGCAAGGACATCCGCGCCAAGTACAACATGGCATGGGGATACGAGGACAAGACGTTCAACAGCACCAACACCCGCCCGTGGTGCGGACCGAAGTTCTGGTGTCCGAACATGCAGTCCTCGGCCGACGGCAACAACTACAAGGTCTTCCGCTATGCCGACGCGCTGCTGATGATGGCCGAGTGCTATTTCTATAAGGAAAACTACGAAAAGGCGGTCGAATACCTCGACATGACCCGCACGCGCGCCAATCTGTCCAAGTACACCTTCCGCACCCCCGCGCGCCTCGAGGAGGAGATCCGCAACGAGCGCGCCCGCGAGCTTTTCGGCGAATTCCAGCGCAAGTACGACCTGGTCCGCTGGGGTATCTGGTACGAAGCCGTAACGGACAACAGCGACTACGCCTATCTGCAACTCAACACGGCTAACAGCCGGATCAAACCGTGCCACCGCTACTACCCCATTCCCGACACGGAGGTCACCTACTCGAAGAACAACCTCGACAACAACGAATACAAGGCTTACGGCTTGTAATAATCCGAAACTTTCAGACGAATGAAAACAATATTCAATAAACAGAAAAGATCGGTCGCCGGCGTACTGATCGCCCTGACGGCCCTGACGACGGCCCTGACCGGCTGCCAGGAGGATTTCGAGCTGGACCTGCCTCTGGCGGTCTCGGCGCGCGAACTTTCCCTGACCAAGGATGCCGGCTCGACGCACGTGCTGGTCTACTCGAACGGCGACTGGACGGCGCGCTTCACGCGTCCCGTGAAGTGGGCCTCCCTCAACAAACTCCAGGGATACGGCAATAACGAAATCGTATTCACCTATTCGGCCAACTACGGCATTTCGAGAAAGATCGGCGTCGTGTTCGAGAAAGGTTCCCTGACCGATACGGTGATGTTCTCGCAGGCCGGAGCCATCACCGACGCTTCGCTCTCGTTCTCGAAACCGGCGGTTACACTGCTGAAGTCCCGGTCGCAGATCTTCACGCCGATCAGCACCAACCTGCGCTACTGCATCGACGATCTGGAAGCCAGCGTCACCTATTACGACAACGACGGCCTGCCCAACGATCCCGTCACCGTCCTGACCCGCGCCGAAGAGGGCGAAGAGGGCGGCGAAGGCGAAGGCGGCGACGAACCGCAGGCGCAGCCCGTCGAACCGTGGATCTCCAACGTCTCGGCCACCTACAAGGGAATCACGTTCGAGGTCACGGACAACGACTCCGGATTCGCGCGCATCGCCGATCTGACCCTCTTCATCGAAGACGCCAAGGGCGAGATCACCAAATCGGTGCTCACCGTCACGCAGGGCATCGCCCTGCCGGCGCTCAAGCTGGACAGCAATGCCGAAACGTACGAAGGTTACGCCCAGGATTGCGCGGTTCCGGCCACGACCAACAACCTCGTGCCCTACTCCGACCAGATCGGTTACGACGTGGCGTACGACGTTCCCGTCGCGGAGGGCGCCGAGTGGATTCTGAAGCCCGCGATCACCGACGACGGCCTGACGTTCTCGCTGGCCAAAAACGAGGGTTCGGAGCCGCGCACCGCCACGATCCGGCTCAACTTCACCGACGAACACGGCAACTCCGTTTCGGCCTCGTGCAAAATCACCCAGAAGCCCTACCCGACCGCTGCCGATTTCGCCGCGGTGCGCGCCCTGACTCCGGGCGAGATCACGCTCCAGCAGTATATCGAAGGCTACATCGTCAGCGACCCCGACAGCAAGAACGTCGTTTCGAGTCCCCAGACCCAACAGTTCTTCTTCGACCGCGGCGAAAACGACCGGACGGCCTATATCGAGAGCCTCGACGGCAAGTGGGGCTTCTGCCTGAAATTCGCCTCCTCCGAAGACAACACGCCGGCCCGCTTCTCGAAGGTGCGCCTCTCCCTGAACGGGGCCACGCTCGAAAAGAAGAACTCCCCCGAGTGCTACACCATCACGGGACTTACCGCGGCCAACATCCTCGAAACCTCGACGCCCGACGAGTTCAAGATTCCGGTCAAGACGAAGACGATCGGCGAACTCACCGACGACGACATCTTCACGCTGGTGTCGGTCACCAACCTCGAAATCATGTGCAAGGACGGCGCCTACACCAACTGCACCGACGGCTATTCGTTCAAGGACAACATCAACCCGATCGGCACGGCTACCGCCCCGCGCTGGGACGTGGCCCCGCTGATGTGCTACGACAACACGGGCCGGACCATCTACATGCTGACCAATACGGCCGCTCCCTGGCGGCGTTTCAGCTCGGGCCGCGACCTGGATTTCAACTCCGTCGTACCGCAGGGTTCGGGCACGTTCCGCGGCATCGTCGTGGCTGACGACGTCGCCCCGATCCGCTTCGGGACCTGGGCCGCTACCAGCTGCGCGCCATGACCGCCGAGGAGATCGCGCTGACCGACGAACCGTTCTCGAAAACCGTCGTCGAGTGGAACTGGAACGACCGCAAGACCGACCTCATACCGGAGATCGGCGAAGGCGAGATCAATAAATACGGCGCCACGCAGGGTGCCGCAGCGGACTTCAACAACGTCGTCTGCTCGGGCAATGGAGGCAGTACCAAAGAACAGAAAGGTCTGGTGGCAAACGGCGGCATCACGTTCACCCAGCAATGGTGGGATTTCGACGCCGACAAGGGCAAATACTTCGACATCTCGTTCTCCACGCAGGGAATCAGTGGTTCGAACATGGTCTTCGGCATCGTCTGGGGCCACGGCTCGATGAGCAACACGACCCTCTCCGGCCCGGCGCACTGGAACCTGCTCTATTCGGTCGACGGCGGAGCGACGTTCCAGGCCGTTCCCGACAGCCCGATCATCAAGAAGCGTTCGATCACGTGGTGGTCGACCACGTCGCAGGATTCGACCCCGGGCTTCACCGAGCACCTGCGCAAACTGCCCGCCGACTGCTTCGGCCGGGAGAAAGTGGTTCTGCGCTTGCAGGTGGCCGACAAGGTTACCGACATCGACCCCAAAGCCACGTCTTCGAACTACCTGACGGCGCTGGGCATCGAGAAGGGAACGCTGACGCCGTCCGTTGCGGCCGGTAACAGCCAGGCCCGTATCGGAACGATAACGGTACGCTACAACTAAACGAATTGCGGTCGCGCGGCGGATGCACCGTCCGCCGCGCACGGCCGGAACAAACAACAACGAATAAAACGTATAGAATATGAACTGTCGTAAATCGATATTTAAATTTTTAGGCATTGCGGCCGTATGCGCAGCCTCGGCGGCCTGCAGCGTCGACGACGCCGACGATCTGGCCCTGGTCAAACTGGGCGCGCTGAAGAAGGAGTTCGTCGTCGAAGCCGATGCGAATACGTTCGACATCGACATCTACGCCAACAGCGCCTTCCATATCGAGCGTATCAACCAGGCCGACTGGATCAGCCTGACCTGCGGTGAGACGGAGGACGGAAAGGGCGCCATCACCGCCGAATGCGAATTCAACGAAGGCTTCAAACGCAAAGCGGGCTTCGTGCTCTGCTCCGACGTGGACGCGCGCCGCGACACGGTCTACGTCAAGCAGAAGGCGCTCGTGGACGCCAAGATCGAGTTCGCCAACTCGTCCGTCATCGTCGCCGGAGCCGGCGGCGAGAACATCTCGCCGATCGAGACCAACATTCCCTTCTCGGAGATCACTGTCGACATCGAGTATGCCAAGGCCGACAACGCCGATTGGATCGAGAGTCTCGAAATCGTGGATTCCGAGAGCGAAAATCGCAGTCTGGCCATCACGACCGAGGCGAACGCCGCAGATGAAATCCCGCGTTCGGCTACCGTGTCGCTCTCCTTCACCGACGGCTGGGAGGAGACCGTCTCCGTCGAATTCAACCTCCTGCAGCGCACGGCGAAGGAGACCCTCGGACGTCAGATCACATTCGAGGAGTTCCGCCAAACGTATGCCATGAACAAGAAGGTCGAAGACTACGTCATCCTCGAAGGCATCGTGGTGAGCAACACCAAGAACCACAATGCGGGTGAGAACACGCAAAGCACGACCGCAAAGATCGACTACAGCATATCGGACCGGACCGTCTACCTCGAAACCTACGACGGCAAATACGGCATCGCCGTCCAGACCGCCACGGCCGAAGACAACGTCTTCGAACAGTACGACCACGTGCAGATTCTCATTCAGGGCGCCTCGGGCTACCTGGTCGAGACCCCCGACCGCTATGAACTGCGCAACGTCACCAAGGCGATGGTCATTTCGCGCATTGCGGGTTCGGCATCGGACGTTCCCGTGAAGGAGAAGTGGATGAGCCAGCTCACCGACGACGACATCTACACCTACGTCACCCTGAAGGACGTCGAGTTCCCCGTACGCAAAGGCGCGATCACGCCCATCAACGAGGGCTATGCGATCGGCACGGGCGCAAGCCGCATCAGCAAATACCCGCTGCTCGTGCGCGACATCAACGGCGACGACATGTACATGCTGACCAACACCAACTGCGCCTACCGCAGCGACGGCACGCGCCTGCCCTACGGCTCGGGCAAGATTTCGGGCGTCATCGTCCACGAGCGTTTCTCGCGTTTCGAATGGCGCGACGGAGCCGACCCGGCCGAAATGGACGACGATCCGACGCTCGGCTTCATCGGCCGCTACCAGATCCGCCACCAGACCAAGGGCGACATCTGGGACAACATGCAGAACAGCGTCGAAGACAGTTTCTCGGCCCTGCTGACGGAGTACCGCTACTGGAATCCCGACCTGGAGAACAAGGTCCAGAAACCCACCTACGGAACGAACGGCTACCTGACGCACACCTATCAGGAGAAGTACACCGGCTCCGCCAGCAAAGAGTACCTGCAGGCCACCTTCCAGCAGCACATGTGGGGCGGCGGAACCTACGAATACCTGGGTCCCGTCGGCAACAATGCCTCCTATATCTTCGGAGCCAACTTCGGCAACAAGAACGGCATCGGCGTAGTGATCGACCCCGCGAAGGAGAGCTGGAATCCGCTGATGGACGATCTGGTGAGCCGCAATCCCGACGGAACGCTGGAGTGGTGCGGTCCCTATGCCAAGGATAAAAACGCGGCAAACGGCACGGGTGGCTGGCCGGGCAACAATGAGATTGCGACGAATTCCACGCAAATCAACTACAACGGCAGCACGGGTATGCGCGGCAAGGGGAATGTATACGGTTCCTGCTACACCGCCTTCGCCAACCACTTCTGGTGGGACGACGACACCGACCGCCCCTACGCCTGGCTGATCAACTTCTCGACCGAAGGCATCACGACATCGCATATCTCGATGCAGATTTCCGTTATGAACACGCAGCAGAGCTTCTTCTCGCCCCGTTTCTGGTGTGCCGAATGGTCGCTGACCGATTCGCAGGCCGCAAAGGACGACTCGCAGTGGAATCTGATCGGCGAATACACCATCCCCGACGTTTCCGTCTGGGCGAACACGCTCTATTCGTCGTGCGTGGCCTACAAAAGCATCGACTTCGAGCTTCCCCAGGAGATTCTCGGCCACGAAAACGTCTACATCCGGCTTCGCCCGACGAGCGACCTCTGCAGCGACGGCTCCGACTACGCCAACGCGCGCCTGAACCAGAGCGCCAGCGGCGCTGCCCTGGCCGCGGAACACGCCAGCAGCCTCGAATATTTCGCCATCCGCTATAACAAATAGCGGCGTGTAACGAACGGTCGAAGCGGGGAGAGGACGACCGTCCTTTCCCCGCTTTTCCCGAAAGCCGTCCCATGCCGCAAACCGCAAGAACCGCAACCATGAAAAAACTGTTGCTTTTATTGGCCGCCCTGCTCGCAATATCCGCCGGCGGCATATGCTGTTCGGGTTCGGGCGACGATCCCGGAGAACAGGAAAAACCCGTCGATCCGCCCCCTTCGCCCGACGACGGCGTCGACTGGTCGAAGATCGACCCGAAAGCCACCGTGCGCGGGGTCGTGACGTGCGCCGGCGCCGCCGTGCAGGGCGTCGTCGTGACCGACGGCGTGAACATGACGCGCACGAACAAACAGGGGGCCTACGGGCTGCGCACGTCGTCCGACAAGTCGAAACTGGTCTACCTGACCGTCCCGTCGGGTTACGAGGTCGAATCCACGCGCGGGTTCATCCCCCGCTTCTACCGCAGGGTCACCGCTCCCACGAGCGTGGAGCAGGTGCAGCAGCACGACTTCACGCTGAAAAAGGTGAACAACGACCGCCACATTATGATCGTGTCGGCCGACATGCATATCCGCAACCGGGCGATGATCAAGACCACATCGTCGGCCACGCCGTCGATCTGTCCCCCGAAGGGCGAACTGGACTCCACGACGTTCCGCCGCACCTACCTCAAGGCGCTGCGCGACTACGTCAAAGCCCTGCCCGCAGGCGTGCCGGTCTACGGCATGAATCTGGGCGACATGACGCAGGAGTCGCACTGGACCAACGCCAACAAGGCGACGCTGGCCAATTTCGTCAACGTCTGCGAACGCGGGGGCATGCCGATCCAGACCTTCCACGCCATCGGCAACCACGACCACGACATGGCCGTGCAGAACATCGCCGGCGACGACGACTCGGCGGCCGAACTGGCCTATATCTCCGCGCTCGGGCCGACATACTACGCCGTCAACATCGGCAAGGTGCACTACGTCGTGTTCGACAATACGCAGTATGTCAACACCGGCGGCGACCGGTCGTTCGCCGTCCGTCTCAACCGGCGTCAGATGGACTGGGCGCAGAAGGACGCCGACTACATGCCGTCGGACGTCGAGCGCATCGTAATCGCGTGGCATTGCCCGGCCTTCCGCCGCAACCCGGGGGCCTCGTCGCCCAACCCGATGGACAACGCCGACGAATTGCTCGACATCTACAAGGACAAGCAGCTGCCCGTCACGATCTGGTCGGGCCACAACCACATCGCCGAAACGGTCACCGTACCGCGCAGCGACATGAGCGTGACCGAGTACACGCACCCGTGCGTATGCGGCGCATGGTGGTATTTCCCGCTCTGCCACGACGGCGCCCCGGCGACATTCACCCGTTACGATTTCAGCGGCGGAACGATCACGGAGCGGCGGAGCGTGAATTTCAGCGACAGCGACGAGCAATACTGCCGGGTCTACAACTCGGGGCTGAAAAACGCCGAAGGCAGGCCGGTCGTGCGCCTCAACGTCTGGGACTGGCATCCGACGTGGAAATTCGAATGCCGCGAAAACGGAGCCGCGGTTCCCGCCTCGCAGCTGAAGGCGGTCCGGGAGTACGACGACTATTACGTCACGGTCCACGACGCCTGCGGCAACGACATCTCCTCGTTCAGCTTCCTCGACAAATACCGCACCGACCACATGCTCGAATACACGCCCGTAACGCCGTCCGCCGAGATCCGGATAACCGCCACCGACGAATACGGCCGCCAGCTCTTCACCGTCACCACCAAGGCGGAGAACTGACCGGACGCAATCCGGCCTGTAACGAAGCGTCCCGGAGCGAATGCTCCGGGACGCTTTTCAATCATCGGGCAACCCCTACTTCGTCACACAGATATCGTCGATGAACCAGCGCGAGAACTCGCCCGAAGCGGGTTCGCTCGTAAAGCGCAGGGCCGTGGAGGCCGTCGCGCCGTCGAGTTCCACCACCCTGCGGCGCCCCGTCAGGTCGCCGTAGTCCCGCAGCACGCTTCCGGCGTTGAGCCAGATATGCGTACCGTCGGGCAGCAGATTGGTCTGCCGGGCGAAGTTGGTCCGCACCGTGCGGCTGTCGAAACGGTCGTATACGGCATTGCGGGCCATGCGGAAGCGGCGTTTCGGATTCCAGACGCCGGAGGCCTTTCGTTTCGATAATCGAAACGCCGCCTCCCGGAATAACCGATTATCGAAACCGGGGCGGCGATAATCCGTTCGATACACGGAATTAGAACATCGCATTTCGGATTGTTTCGATTTCCGTCTTGGTTCGTCCGCCGAAATGGCGTACGTTTGTATCAGTTCCGAAAGGGGCTATGAAGAATTCAGTTTGCATGTAGTGACGCCCACAGAAGTTGGAAGGATTGCTTGACAGTGACGCAACTATGTTCCGCACATCCGGAGGCTTCGAGGGGAGGGTTGTGAAACCCTCCCCTTTCTTTTTGTGCCCGCCGGAGAGACTCCGCATCGGGAACGGGGCGTCAGCCCAGCTGGGCGACGATCTCGCGCTGACGCTTGAAATAGTGGATGCGCCGCAGCTCTCCGCTGCCGGATATGAGCGTCGAAAACCGGCTCTGGGTCTTGATCCATTTCTTCACGTATTCGTACATCAGCGGATCGGGCGTCCGCAGTCCGTTCAGCGAGAACATTCCGATGTTCACGGCCTGGTGTCTGCTGGTCGTGACATAGCTGTACGACGACTCGAGGTCGATGTCCGAAAGATAGAGGAAGATCTTGTTGCCGTTCTCGAACTCCCCCTTGACCGCCACCGTCTCCATCTCGTCGAGCATGGCGAAGAGTTCGTCCCGGAGCACGCGAACGCTCTCCTGCGAAATCAGGTGCATCTCCCGGTAGGCGCGCAGGGCGTTGAGCCAGTGCTTGAAATTGCTGTCGTCGAAGATCAGGTAGGTCGTCGCGACCGACTGCACCCACCGGACATACTCCCGGCAGTTGCGCTGCAATTCCGCGGGGAGCTTCAGCTCCTCGAAGGTCCTCACGGCGGGGTTGCCCACTTCGTGCTGGTAAAGCCATTTGAAGAGCTTGAACCGGTTCAGGTTGTCGTATTTGCCGTAGAACTCCGCCGGCAGCGAATTGGTCGCCATGGCAAATTCGGTCGTGGGGTCTGACGCCACCTCGCGCATAAAGGCGATGTCGCGTTCCAGAATCTCGTTATAGGTTTCGAGCAGCGCGGTGAACTCCTTGAACTTGAGCTGGAACGACAACTTGTCCGTAGCCGCCAGCCCCACCACCCGGTCGAGCGAGAAGTGCATCCGCGCGCACAGCGCGCTGGCTTCGCCGAAGGTGAACGGCACCTCGCCGCGCAGCCTCCTGTAAGCGGCCTCGCGGCCTATGTTCAGCATGTCCATCAGCAGCGAAGCCGGATTCGAATGCTGCGGAGTATGCGCATGGATCGCCTCGATCAATGCGGCATTCGATTTTTCAAGCATAGATGTAGTCAACAAAAAAATTCTCTTCCCAAGTCGCAAAGATACGAAAAAACCGGACGGTTGCAAAACAGAATCGCGCCCGGCGGGGGGGGGTGGACAGACGCGTCGTCGCCCGCGGCGCCGAAGATCCGAATGCCCGACCCGGAACCGCAGCCTGCCGTTCCGGTCCCCGGGATACGAAAAGAGGAGGGCCTGTGCAGGCCCTCCTCCGGAATCGGTGAACGGATCGCTTATTTTCCCAGACCCATCTTTTCGATGAGGGCGCGGGTTTCGGGCTTGTGGCCGCGGAAACGCACGTAGAGTTCCATCGGGTGCTCCGTGCCGCCCTTCGCGAGGACGTTCTCGCGGAACGACGAAGCCGCCTCGCGGTTGAAGATGCCCTTCTCCTTGAAGAGCGAGAAAGCGTCGGCCTCGAGCACCTCGGCCCACTTGTAACCGTAGTATCCGGCGGCGTAACCGCCCGAGAAGATGTGGCCGAAGGCCGGAGCCATCGCCGTTCCGGGAACGACGGGCAGCACCTGCGTCGGGGCCATCGAGACGGCTTCGAACTGCTCCACGTCGCCCTCGAACGGCTCGGTGAGCGTATGCCATGCCATGTCGGTCATGCCGAACGACAGCTGGCGCACGTTGGCGTAAGCCGCCAGATAGTTCTGCGCGGCGACGATGCGGTCGACGATCTCGGCGGGCATCGGCTCGCCGGTCTCGTAGTGCACGGCCCACAGGTCGAGGAACTCCTTCTCGGTCGCCCAGTTCTCCATCAGCTGCGAGGGCAGTTCCACGAAGTCGCGGTAGACGTTCGTGCCGGTCTGCGACTCGTACTTGCCCTCGCCCAGCATGCCGTGCAGCGCGTGTCCGAATTCGTGGAGGAAGGTCTCCAGCTCGTCGAACGTCAGCAGCGACGGAGCCGTTTCGGAGGGCTTGGTGAAGTTCATCACCAGCGACACCAGCGGACGGATCTCCTTGCCGTCCTCGATCTTCGTGCCGCGGAACTCGGTCATCCACGCCCCCGAACGCTTCGACTCGCGGGGGAAGAAGTCGAGGTAGAGGACTGCCATGAAGCGTCCGTCGGCGTCCGTCACGTCGTAGGCCGTCACGTCGGGATGGTACACCTCGATCTTGTCGTCGGGCGTGAAATTCAGCCCGTAGAGCTTGTTGGCCAGCATGAAGACGCCCTTCTTCACGTTTTCGAGTTTCAGGTAGGGTTTCACCAGCTCGTCGTTCAGGGCATATTTCTCATCCTTGTATTTCTCGGTGTAATAGGACCAGTCCCAGGGCATCAGCTGTCCCTTGAAACCGAGCGTAGCGGCGTAGTCGCTCACCGTGCGGTAGTCGGCGTCGGCATAGGACTTGGTCGCGGCCAGCAGTTCCGCGAGGAAGTCGTTGACCGTTTTCGTATTCTCGGCCATGCGGCGTTCGAGCACGTAATCGGCATAGCACTTGTAGCCCAGCAGGTTGGCGATCTTCAGACGCGTATTGGCGATTTTCTTCACGATCTCCGTGTTGTCGAACTCGCCGCCCAGCGCCCTCGAATTGCTGGCTTTCCAGAGTTTCTCCTTCAGTTCGCGGTTCGAGGAATAGGTCATAAACGGCAGGTAGCTGGGATGTTGCAGCGTCACGGTCCAGCCCTTCTCGCCGCGGGCCTTGGCCTCGGCGGCCATGCCTTCGCGGACGAATGCGGGCAGCTCGGCCACCACCTTCGGATCGGTGATGTTGAGCGTGAATGCGTTGGTCGCGGCCAGCGCGTTCTGCCCGAACCGGAGCGTCAGCCCCGAGAGTTCGGAGGTGTACTTGCGGTAAAGCTCCTTGTCGGCGTCGGAAAGGGCCGCGCCGCTGCGAGCGAAACTCTGATAGGTGTCCTCGAGCAGTTTCCTGTCCTCTTTGCGAAGACGTCCCGGATGCTCGTAAACCTGTTTCACCCGGGCGAACAGCTCGGGATTGAGCGAGATGTCGTTCGACAGTTCGGTCAGCTTGGGCTGCACGCGCTGTGCGATCTGCTGCATTTCGTCCGACGTGTCGGCTTCGAGCAGGTTGAAGAAAAGCCCCGCGATGCGATTGAGCAGCTCGCCCTGACGCTCCAGCGCCACGATCGTATTGCCAAAGGTGGGTTTCTTGGGGTTGTTCACGATCGCGTCGATCTCGGCGCGCGAGCAGGCGATCGCGGCATCGAACGCCGGTTCGTAGTCCGCGAGTTTTATCTCGGAGAACGGCGGGGTCTCATGGGGCGTATCCCATGCGGCCAGCAGGGGATTCGACAGATCGAGTTCGGGCAGCTGCGCTTTGGGGATCGAATTGTCGGCGCAGCCTGCCGCCATAGCGGAAACGGCCATAATAAACAGTACTTTTTTCATTATCATATCAAATTAGCGGTTTCTTTTCCGATGGGTTCGAGTTTCAGTTTTCCCGGGCGGCGGATGCCGTTTCGGCGGCGGGAGCGGCGTCCTCGCCGGACGGTTCGGGTTCATTCAGAAGCCCCCGGCCGCGAAGCATCGCCCGCTTGTCGGGGTCCTTGCCGCGGAAGTCGCGGTACATGGTCATGCCGTCCTCCGAGCCGCCGCGGGCGAGGATCTTGCGGCGGAAATCGCCGGCGATCTTCTTGTTAAAGAGGTCGCCGCTCTCGCGGAAGGCCTCGAAGGCGTCCTTGTCGAGCACCTCGGCCCACGTATAGAAATAGTAGCCCGCAGAGTAGCCGCCGTCGAAGATGTGCGAGAAATAGGGGTAACGGTAGCGCGGCTCGATCTGCGGGATCAGCCCGCGCTTTTCGGTCAGGGCCTTGCGCTCGAAGGCCATCGGGTCGAACGGCTCGTATTCGGTGATCGAGTGGATGTCCATGTCCGAAAGCGACGCGGCGATCAGCTCGGTGGCCATGAAACCCTGGTTGAAAAGTTCGCTGCGGCGCAGTTTGTCGACGAGGTATTTCGGAATCACCTCGTTCGAACGGTAATGCACGGCATACTGCCTGAGCACCTCGGGATCGAACGCCCAGTTCTCCATCAGCTGCGAGGGCAGCTCCACGAAATCGCCCTCGACCTCCGCGAGTCCGCGGTACTTCACGTCGTGGAACAGGAAGTGGAGCGCATGCCCGAACTCGTGGAACAGCGTCTCGGTCTCGTCGAGGGTCAGCAGCGCGGGATTGCCCCCCGCCGGGCGCGTGAAGTTGCAGACGACCGACACCACGGGCGCCACGCGCTTCCCGTCCTCGTAGGTCTGCTCCACGTAGTTGCCGCACCACGCGCCCTGGCTCTTTCCGTCGCGCGGGAAGTAATCGAAATAGAGCACGCCCAGATGCGACTGGTCGACGTCGAGCACCTCGTAAGCGACCGCCTCGGGGTGGTACAGCGGCACGACGATCGGGCGGAACGTGATGCCGTAGAGCCGGTTGGCGAGGAAGAAGATGCCTCCCTGCACGTTCTCCAGCGAGAAATAGGGCCGCAGCATCTCCTCGTCGAGGGCATATTTCTGCTTGCGGACCTTCTCGGCGTAATACCACCAGTCCCACGACGCGAACTCTCCCTCGGGGAAATCCTTCCGGAACAGCTCCTCCATCTCGGCCAGCTCGCCCTTGGCGCTTTCGAGCGCCGGGGTCCAGATCTCCTCCAGCAGGCCGTACACGGCGTCGGTCGTTCCGGCCATCTCGTCGTCCACGACGTAGGCGGCATACGAGGGATAGCCCAGCAGGTGGGCCTTCTCCGTGCGCAGGCGGATGAAATCGTTGATCAGTTGTTTGTTGTCATACTCGTCGCCGTTGTTGCAGCGGTTGAGGTAGGCCTTGTAGATCTGCTCGCGCAGTTCGCGTTTCGACGAGTAGGTCAGAAACGGGATCAGGCTGGGCTTGTGCAGCGTAAAGACGTATTTGCCCTTCCGGCCCATCGCCTCGGCCTTTTCGCGGGCCAGATCGCGGACCGTGGCCGGGATGCCGTCCAGATCGGACGAGGCGAGTTCCAGCGCATAGTTGTTGTTCTCGGCGAGGAGGTTCTGCCCGAACTTCACGGCCGTGAGCGACAGTTCCTCGTTGATCGCCTTCAGACGCGCCTTCCGCTCGGCGTCGAGCAGCGCTCCGGCGCGCACGAAACTGCGGTAGGTCTTCTCCAGCAGACGGCTCTGCTCGGCGTCGAGTCCCAGCGCGGCGCGACGGTCGTAGACAGCTTTGATCCGTTCGAAAAGTTTCCCGTTGAGACGGATCTTGTCGGCGTGCGCCGCCATCCGGGGCATAATCTGCTCCTCCAGCGCCTGCATTTCGGAGGTGTTCTCCGCGGCGCAGAGCATCCCGAAGATCAGCTCGACCTGCGAAAGCATCTTTCCCGAAGCGTCGTAGGCGAGGATGACGTTCTCGAACGTCGGCGCGTCATTGTTCGACGTGATGGCGTCGATCTCGGCCTCGTGCAGCGACATGCCGCGTTCGATCGCGGGCAGGAAGTGCTCCGGTTCGATCTTGTCGAAGGGCGGCACGCCGTATGGGGTCTCCCATTCGGCGAAAAAAGGATTTTCGCCCACGGTTTTCCCGGACTTGCAGGATATGAATGTCATAGCCAGAAAAAGTGTTAATAAAGCGGTGATACGTTTCATCGATCGTGTTATTTTAGTAACTTTGTCGCGCATTATTCGACAAAGTTAGGGAAAAATCTGTAAATAGAATAAATAATAGGTCTCCAATCATGCAACTTTTCTACGCGCCGGACATCGTCCCCCCGCTTCATACGCTGAACGAGGAGGAGTCGAAACACTGCATCCGCGTACTGCGGCTCCAGTGCGGCGGGCGCATCCATATAACTGACGGACGGGGCAATTTATTTTGTTGCGAAATCACCGACGACAATCCCCGGCGCTGCACCGTGCGGGTCGTCAGCGCCGAAACCGGGTTCGAAAAACTGCCTTACGCGCTGACGATGGCCGTCGCGCCGACCAAGAATTCGGAGCGTTTCGAGTGGTTTTTGGAAAAAGCCACCGAGGTGGGCGTCACGGCCGTCGTGCCGCTGGAAACGGAACACAGCGAACGCCGGGTCTTCAAGCCCGAGCGGGGCGAGAAGGTCGTCACCGCGGCGCTGAAACAGTCGCTCAAGGCCTACCGCCCCGTGCTGCATCCGCTCACCCCCTTCCGCGAAGCGGTGCTGTCGGCCCCCGAGGGGCGGAAGTTCATCGCCCACTGCGCCCCGGCGCAGTCGCCCGCCGGGAAGGCCTACCTGGCCCGCGCGCTCCGTCCGGGCGAGACGGCCACGGTCTTCATCGGTCCCGAAGGCGACTTCTCGCCCGGCGAAATCGCCTTCGCGCTGGCCAACGGTTTCGAAGAGATCACCCTCGGACGACAGCGTCTGCGCACCGAGACCGCGGCCCTCGCGGCGGTGGTCATGGCATCGGTGGTCAACGGTTAAGAATACGATAAATTTCTGAAATATGCTTTTTCTCTACCTGCTAATCGCCCTGACGGCGGTGGCGGCGGCCATTTTCGCCACGCCGCTGCGGCGCAAGGTCTGGACTGCGCTGGCCCTCACGGCCGCCGGCGCCCTGTGGTGCTCGGCGCGCGCCGTCGGCGTGCTGGCCGGAGCGGACAGCGGCCCCGTGTGGTCGGTCCCCGGTACGCTTTTCGGCGGCGACACCGGCTCGATGGACGGGCTTTCGGCGCTGTTCGTCGTGATCATCTCGGTCGGCGCCGTCGCCGCCGTGCTCTACTCGCGGGGCTATCTGGCCCACTGCCTTGCCGAGAAATCCCCGGCCCACATCTCGCTGCACTACACGGCGCTGGTGGCGATGTTCTACGCCATGCTGGGCGTGGTCCTTTCGGACGGCGGCTTCTCGTTCCTCTTTTTCTGGGAACTGATGACCGTGGCGTCGTTCCTGCTGATCCTCTTCGACGCCCAGCGGCGCGAAGTCCGGCGCGCGGCGCTCTCCTACCTGATTATGATGCACATCGGCTTCGTGCTGCTCGTCATCGGCTTCGTACGGCTCGACGCGGCCTGCGGCGCCGCCACGTTCGGCGCGCTGGGCGACTACTTCCGCACGCAGCCGGGACTGCCGCTGCTGCTGGTGTTCCTGGCGGGCTTCGGCATGAAGGCGGGACTTTTCCCGATGCACGTCTGGCTTCCGGAGGCGCACCCCGCAGCCCCGTCGCACGTCTCGGCCCTGATGTCGGGCGTGATGATCAAGACGGGCGTCTACGGCATCCTGCGCGTGACGGCCGCGCTGGGCGAACAGCCCCTCCTGCACACCGCCGGAGTGATCCTGCTCGCGGCGGGCGTCGTCACGGGCCTGTGGGGCGTGATCCTCGCAGCCATGCAGAACGACGTGAAACGCCTGCTGGCCTACTCCTCGATCGAGAACGTCGGCGTCATCCTCATCGGACTCGGCGTCGCCGCGCTGGGCAAATCCTCGGGCAACCAGCTCGTCGCGCTGTGCGGCGTCACGGGCGCCCTGCTGCACACGCTCAACCACTCGCTGTTCAAGAGCCTGCTCTTTTTCGGCGCGGGCAACATCCTCTCGCAGACCCATACCACGTCGCTCGACGCGCTGGGCGGGCTTGCGAAGCACATGCCGCTCACGGCGATCCTCTTCCTCACGGGCACGGCGGCCATCTGCGCCCTGCCGCCCCTCAACGGCTTCGTCTCCGAACTGCTGATCTACCTCGGGATGCTCGACGGCATCGCTTCGGGCAGCAACGTGCTGGCGTCCGCCGCCGGACTGGCCGCGCTGGCGCTGATCGGCGGACTCGTCGTCCTGGCCTTCACCAAACTCTACGGCACGGTCTTCCTCGGCTCGCCCCGCACCCACGAGGTCGCCGAGTCGTCCGAGGCCGACACCTTCCGCATCGCGGCGATGGCCCTGCCGCTCGCAGGCATCCTTTTCGTAGGGCTGTTCCCCCGGGCGGCCGTCTCGGCCGCGACCCGAGCCGCGGGCTTCTTCCTCCGCACCCCGGCCGACGCCGCCGACTGGCTGCTCTCGCCGCCGCTCGCCGCCGCGGGACGCACGGCCTGGATTCTGATCGCCGTGGTGTGCCTGCTGCTGTGGCTCCGCCGCCGGACGCTGCGCACGCGCACCGTCGCCAAGGGTCCCACATGGGGCTGCGGCTTCACGGCGCCGAACGTCCGGATGCAGTACACGGGCGAATCCTTCTCCGAAGGGCTTCAATCCATCGCCACGTCGCTGACCCAGAACAGCGGCCAGGGCTCCCCCGTGGGCAAAGGCGAAATCTTCCCCGCGGCCCACTCGTTCGACATCGGCCACCGCGACCGCATCGGCCGGCTGTTCGCCGCCTGGTGGGTCGAACTGCTGCGCGTGATCAACCAGCGCGTGATGCGCCTGCGCACGGGCAAGATCAACCATTACATCCTTTTCGCACTGGCTTTCCTGGGGCTGGTGTTCCTGTTGTCGGTATTTAACGCGATTTAAGATGGCAGCACTCAACACACTCCTTCTTCTGTTGGCGGCCCTGGCGATTCCGGGACTGATCAACCGCACCCGCGCGCGGCTCGCGGGCCGCAAGGGCATCCGCTTCGCCCAGCACCTTTACGACGTGCGCCTGCTGCTGCGCAAGGGCGCCGTCTACTCCCCCACGACGACCGCCGTGTTCCGCGCGGCCCCGTCCGTCACGCTCGGCACGGCCCTCGTCGCCGCGCTGTTCGTCCCCGTAGGCGACCTGCCGTCCGCGCTGTCGTTCGAAGGCGACCTGATCGCCTTCGCCTACCTCCTGGCTCTGGGCCGCGTGGCCCTCATCCTCGCGGCGATGGACACCGGAAGCTCGTTCGAGGGCATGGGCGCCAGCCGCGAAGCCCTGTACGGCGCGCTGGTCGAACCGGCGCTGATGCTCGTCTTCGGCACGCTGGCCCTGCTGTCGGGCTACACCTCTTTCGACGCGATCTTCTCGGGCGACGCCGTGAACGGCGTGCAACTGGTCGTGGTGCTGCTGCTGGCGGCCTACGTGCTCGTGAAGATCGTCTTCACCGAGGCCGGGCGCGTCCCGGTCGACGACCCCCGCACGCACCTCGAACTGACGATGATCCACGAAGTGATGTGCCTCGACTACTGCGGCGTCGACCTGGCCTATATCAAGATGGCCGGATGGCTCAAGACCGCCGCGCTGTCGGTGCTCGCCGCCGACGCCGTCGCCGCGACCTGCTGCCCCCGCTGGTGGGCGGCGGCCCCGCTCGCGGTGCTCGTCACGGGGCTTTCGGTGGGCATCGTCGAATCGACCCAGGCCCGCAACAAACTCGCCCGCAACACCACCTTCATCCTCACCGTCGCGGCGCTGGCCGTCCTCGTGTTCTTCACGGGCTACCTGCTGCAACTTAACATCGGTCTGCAATGATACTTCCGCTGATCATCCTCTACGTCGTGACGCTCGTCTATCTGGCGATCACCGAGCGTTTCCGCAATTTCGCCTCGCTGATCGGCCTTCAGGGGTGGCTGCTGTTCGCCGTCGCCCTGGTGCGGCTGCACGCCATCAACCCCGCCGAACTGGCCTTCATCTGCCTCGAAACCCTGCTTTTCAAGGGCATCCTCGTCCCGGGACTGCTTTTCGCCGTCATCCGCCGCACGAAGATCAACCGCGTCTCGCGCTCCGGCTCCACGCAGTCCGGCTCGCTGCTGCTGTCGCTCGTGGCGCTGGCCGTGAGCGCCTCGGTCACCTATTACATCGCCGACACGACCATCGACCTGGTGTTCTTCGGCGTGGCCTTCTACTCGCTGTTAAGCGGACTGATCCTGATCGTCATGCGCCGCCGGATCTTCTCCCACATGGTCGGCTTTCTGGTCATCGAAAACGGCGTGTTCCTCTTTTCGACGGCCATCGGCGTCGAGATGCCGCTGCTGATCAACTTCGCCATCCTGCTCGACATCCTCATCTCGGTGCTGATGCTGGGCATCTTCTTCACCAAAATCGACGGCAAGCTCCATGCCGACGACGCCGATTCACTCACCAACGTAAAGGACTGACGCCATGATCTGCTACCTCATTTTCAGCGTCCTCATCGCGGCAGCGGCCTTCACGGTCCGCCGCCGGAGCCTGCTGCGCCTCACGGGCGCGGCCTTCTACGCCGTGCAGGCGGCCTTCGCCGTTCGGATCGTCGCCGGAGGGCTTTACGGCGAGACCTCGGCCGTGTGGTTCGCCTTCGACGCCGCGGGCACGCTCTTCTACTGCCTGCTCTGCATCGTCTCCGCCTTCGCCTTTTTCCACTCGAAGGCCAGCCTCCACGACTGCGACCTGCGCCAGACCCGCACCTACGCGGGCCTGCTGATGCTCCTGACCACAGCCATCGCGGGAGCCTATTTCGCCTCGAACCTCGCCGTGACGTGGATCTTCCTCGAAGCCACCACGCTCTGCTCGGCGGGCATCGTCTACCACCGCCGCACGGCGCAGGCGCTGGAAGCGGCGTGGAAATACGTCTTCGTCTGCTCGACGGGCATCGCCATGGCCTACCTGGGCATCCTGCTGCTGGCCGCCGCCACCGACTGCGAGTCGCTCGACTACGCCACCGTCGCCGCCGCGGCCCCGGGCGGCAGCGCCCTCTACCTGAAGACGGCCTTTCTGCTGATCCTCTGCGGTTACAGCTGCAAGGCCGAGCTGTTCCCGCTCTACACCGTGGGCGTCGACGCCAACTTCGCCGCCCCGGCCCCGGCCTCGGCGCTGATCTCCACGGGACTGGTCAACGCCGGGTTCCTGGCGTTGCTGCGGGTCTACAAACTGCTCGCCGCGACCGAAGTCTTCCCATGGGTGAAATCCGTGCTGCTGCTCGTCGGCGTGCTGTCGCTGGTGGTCGGCGCGCTGTTCCTGCGCCGCACCAACAACTACAAACGCTTCCTCTCCTACTCCACGGTCGAGAACATGGGCATCGCGGCCATCGGGCTGGGCATCGGGGGCATCGGGGTCTGGGCCGCCGTGTTCCACGTCGTCTGCCATACGCTCATCAAGAGCAGCCTGTTCCTCCAGATCGCCGTCGTGCGGCAGGTCTACGGCAACTACCGCATCAACCGCATCGGCGACTACATCCACATCAACCGCGTGGGGGCCGTGGGACTGCTCACGGGGATGGTCGTGCTGGTGGCCTTCCCGCCCTCGCCGCTGTTCCTCTCCGAGCTGATGATCCTCAAGCAAACCATCGCCGACGGCCGCTGGTGGCTCGTCACGGGCATCATGTTGCTGCTGTGCCTGGTCATCTACTTCTTCTGCTCGCGCCTGCTGCGCCTCTGCTACCAGCCCCGGCAGGACGAACTGCACCCCTCGGCGACCGACCGCGCACTGTCGTGGTCGGCGCTGTCGCTGCTCGCCGCCGCCATCGGGCTGGGGCTTTGGCAGCCCGCATTTTTCCGGGAACTGATCGACCGAATCGCATCGCTATGAATTACTACGTAACCGACAATACCGGCGCCTCCGTCGCGCTGAACGACATCCCCGAAGTCTCCTACGCCGCCTTCTACGAGGACCTTCGCGTAAAACTCTCCGACGCACGCTACCATGCGGCCCACTATTTCGCCCTCCCGTCGGGCGACCGCATGCGTTTCTTCCTGCTGCTGCTCGACGACGCCGAGCGCCGCGTGCTGATCACTTCGCACGCCACGGACTACTACGACGAGACGGCGCTCCCCTCGCTCACGGCCCTGCACCCGCAGATGCACCCCTTCGAGCGCGACATCTCGGAACGCTACGGCATCCGTTTCGACGGCATGCCGTGGCCCAAGCCGCTGCGGTTCCCCGCCGGGCGTTACGACCGCCGCAGTTCGATCGAGAACTACCCCTTCTACACGATGGAGGGACGCTCGCTGCACGAGGTCAACGTCGGGCCGATCCACGCAGGCGTCATCGAACCGGGGGCCTTCCGCTTCATCTGCAACGGCGAGCAGGTCCTGCACCTCGAAATCGCGCTGGGCTACCAGCACCGGGACGTCGAGACGGCCTTCGAAACGACCGCGAACCGCCTGCGGCAGATGTGCCTTGCGGAGTCCGTCGCCGGAGACAGCGCCGTGGCGCACGCCACGGCCTTCGCCCGGGCCGTCGAGAAACTCGCCCGCCGCGAAATCCCGGCCGCGCTGGAGTGCGAACGCGCCGCGGCCCTCGAACTCGAACGCATGGCCATGCAGATCGCCGACACGGGCGCCCTCTGCATGGACGTGGGCTACCAGCTGGGGCAGGTGGCTTCGGAGGCCCTGCGCACCATGACCATCAACACCACGCAGGCGTGGTGCGGCAACCGCTTCGGCAAGGGGCTGATCCGGCCCCTCGGCACCGACCACCCGCTGACGGCCGAAAAGGCGGCGATGATCCGTGCGAACGTGCGCGAAATCGCCCGCCGCTACGACCAGGTGCGCCGCGACATCAAGTCGTCGCCCTCGCTGCTGGCCCGCTTCGAACAGTGCGGCATCGTCCCGCGCGACGAGATGCAGCGCATCGGCGGCGTGGGTCAGGCGGCCCGCGCGAGCGGTCTGGCCCGCGACATCCGCACGTCGCACCCCTGGGGCGTCTTCGCCGGGGCGTTGCGCCACGAAAGCATCGTCAAAACGCATGGCGACGTGATGGCCCGGCTGATGGTGCGCTGCCGCGAGGTGCTGCAATCGGCCGGATACATCGACCGCCTGCTCGACCTCCACGGACAGGAATGCGGGAACGCCGGACACCCGCGCCCGGACTATGCGGCGCCGCTGGCCCCCTCGTCGCTCGCGTTCGGACTGGTCGAGGGATGGCGCGGCGAGACCTGCCACGTTCTCCTGACCGACGCCGAGGGCCGCATCGCCGCCGTCCGCATCAAGGACCCGAGCCTCCACAATTGGCTGGCGCTGGCGCTCGCCGTGCGCGGCGAAGGCATCTCCGACTTCCCGATCTGCAACAAGAGTTTCAACCTCTCGTACTGCGGCCATGATCTGTAATCGCACCGTTTGGCAACCCTCATACGCTCCGTTCGCTGCGTACCGCCGCGTTTACAAACCGGACCCAACTCCACCCCGCCCCGGCGGGGACTTAATGCCCGGAAAAGAATTGACCGTTACGAGGCTTTTCGTTAATTTTGTTCAATTATTTATTCAAAAATGATCCTCCCAAAAATACGCGTACTGCACAGCCACGGACGGCAGGCGATCCCCGACCTCGACGCCGTGGAGCTGGCCCCCGAATTCCGGGGCCGTCCCTGCCTGACCGAGACCCGGGACGCCGACGACGCCGAGCGCGCCGCGGCCGTCTGCCCCACGGGAGCCTTCACGGCCGCGCCCCTTGCGCTCGACCTGGGCCGCTGCCTCTTCTGCGGCGAATGCGCGCGCATCGCGCCCCGCAACGTCCGTTTCACCAACGACTACCGCATCGGCTCGCCCACGCGCGAAGGACTTGTCGTCCGTCCGGGCGACACCCGCATAGCGTTCGACGCCGGAAAGGTGCGTCCCGAAATCCGCCGCTGCTTCTCCCGCGCATTGCAGCTGCGCGAAGTCTCGGCCGGGGGCGACGCGTCGGTCGAAATGGAGCTGGGGGCCACGGGCAACGTCAATTTCGACCTCGGCCGCTTCGGCATCGGCTTCACGGCCTCGCCGCGCCATGCCGACGGCGTGGTGGTCTCCGGCCCCGTCACGGCCAACATGGCCGAGGCGCTGGAAATCTGCTACGACGCCGTCGCGGAACCCAAAATCCTCGTCGCCTGCGGTTCGGAGGCCTGCTCGGGCGGACTTTTCGCCGACAGCCGCGCCGTCGACCGCACGTTCTTCGACACCCACACCCCGGACCTCTGGCTGCCCGGCGCACCGACCCACCCGATGACCTACATCGACGGGATGATGAACCTGCTGGGCCGCAAAACCCGCCAATGACGATGCAACGGCTGACAACCATATTCGTCTCGTTCCTGAAAATCGGGATGTTCACCTTCGGAGGCGGCTACGCCATGCTGCCTCTGATCGAACGCGAGCTGATCACCAAACGCAAGTGGATCGAGCAGAAGGAGTTTTTGGACCTGCTGACCCTCGCGCAGTCGGTCCCCGGCCCGATCGCCGTCAACACCGCGGTATTCGTAGGCTACAAGGTCCGCGGACTGCGCGGCGCGGCAGCGGCCCTGCTGGGCACGGTGACGCCGTCGTTCGTCATCATCCTCGTGATCGCCATCTTCTTCGCCGGCATCCGCCAGAACCCCGTCGTCGACGCGGCCTTCAAGGGCATGCGCCCGGCGGTCGTGGCGCTGATCATCGGCCCGGTGCTCACGCTCTCCCGCGGCATGCACTGGACGATGCTGGTCGTCATCGCCGCCTCGGCCCTGGCCATCTGGTGGCTCGACTGGTCGCCGATCTGGATACTCGCCGCGGCCGCCGCGCTGGGCATCGCCTGGGAGTTGACAATGGCAAAAAAGGTGAAAGGTAAAAGGTGAGTTTTGCGGTTGAGCGAGGACAGAGACCGCCTGCGGGACATGCCGACTCCCAACTTTTAATTTTTAATTCTCAATTCTTAATTAGCGCAGCTATGATCCTCTGGCAACTCTTCATATCCTACCTCAAGATCGGATTCTTCGGATTCGGCGGCGGCTACGCCATGCTGTCGCTGATCCAGAACGAAGTGGTCGTGCAGCACCAGTGGATGACCGCCGCCGAATTCGCCGACATCGTCGCCGTGTCGCAGATCACGCCCGGACCCATCGCCATCAACTCGGCGACCTACGTGGGTTACAGCGTCGGCGTCCAGACCGGACACACCTGGTGCGGCATCCTGGGTTCGGCGATCGCCACTTTCGCCGTCTGCATGCCGTCGCTGACGCTAATGATCCTCGTGGCGCGTTTTTTTATGAAACTCAAAGGGAACCGGCTGGTCGAAGGGGCCATGCGGGGCATGCGGCCCGTGGTGATCGGCATGATCGCCGCCGCGGCTCTGCTGCTGATTTTCCCCCACGGCGACAACCCCGACGACCGGAACTTCATCGACGCCTGGAGCTGGGCGCTCTTCGGCGGTGTTTTCGTGGGTTCGTGGCGCAAGGTCAACCCCATCCTGCTGATCGTCCTCTCGGCCGGGGCGGGAATCCTGATTTACTACGTATTCTAACCCGACACACCATGAAGAAATCCTTAAAAAACAGTTAAAAAAGTGGAATATCGGCGACTATGTCCGCCAATTCTCGATCGTTACGGGCGGCGTGCTGCTGACGCTGTGGCTGACGGCCAAAATTGCCGACTCGGCAAAACAGAGGGAGGTGCGGCAGGCCATGCAGCTCGTTGCGCTCGAACTGCGCGACAACCTGCAAGTTATACAGGATTACAAATGGATGTACAACGACGAGAAACGGGTCGCATACCGCCTGAAGGAGCATGATTTCTCGCTCGACGGCCTTCCCGCCGATACGGTAGCTTACTATACCCGGCGGATCACCGGCAGCATGGGAAAACCCTACCGCTTCCTGACCGACGCGCTGGAGATGTTCAAGACGACGGGCATCGCGTCCGACATCGCCGACAAACAGGTCGTCATCGACCTTCTGCGCTGCTACAACGAACTCGGGGCATTCGACAACTCGATGAATATCTACTACGACCAGCGCATGAAAGCCATCCTGCCCGAACAGATGGGGGAAACCTTGTGGTCTGCGGATACGAATATCGACAAGGCATTCGGCAAAATGCTCGCCAGCAAAAAGGTGCGGAACTGGCTCGGTATGATTCCGAGGGCTTTCGACTCACGCTACTTCGAGACGAATGAAGAAAAGCTCGAAACAATGATTGCCGAGCTGGAAAAACGCTACCAGTAGATCAAGTGTCCGCGGATCGGTCAAAAGCCCCGCGATCAGTCCTACCGGCGGTGTAAAGATCACGCTGACGAGGAGTGCTCAATCGCCGTAGTCGTCCCGGTGGGCATACCCGACCGGTTCTTCCACTTCGGTGGAAGAACCTTCTTTGAGGAATATCCCGGAATCGAAGCGCCGGGCGGCCTGATGCAGGGGTATGGACATCTCCGTTCCGGTTTTCACAGGGCCAGCAGCATGGCCCCGCCCGTCAGCGCCAGCAGCAGGAACGCGGCGAAGAACAACAGCCCCAGAATGGCGACGACGGTTCCGACACAACCCCATCGCTGCCCTCCGCCGGGCAGCGGATCGGTCAGCAGGGCGACGATCAGCCCGACGAGCGGCGTGAAGATCAGGCTTATCAGAAACGCCCAGCCGAAGCCGATACGGCGGTGGCTGCCGATGATGCCCACCAGCACGGCGAGGAAACAGCCGCTCAAAATTCCGAATATCACTGCAAGAATACTCATATCACGTGTTTTAAGGTTGATAGAATCCGTCTAAACTCACGGGCGCAGAACCGAAAGGAAAAAGGAACGAAGCCTCCGGGAGCTCCTAAAACCGGCGGGCCTCCGCAGGGCGGAGCTGCGGCCTGCCAACTTGCCCCGGCAAGTTGAAACCGATTTCTTATGCCCTTTTCGGCCGCTGCAATTTCGCAGTCTGCAACTGCCGTTCTGCGCTCGTATTCATAGAACCGGCGTCTTACGCCTGCGCCGCGGAACGCGACACGGGATTCCGACTTGAGGACGGCTGCCAAAAACACAGCGCATCCCCCGCGCCCCCCCCGCAAACCCTACCGCGTAAACCGGTAATAGGTTCCCAACGGCAGCTGCTTGCCGGCCCGGTCGGTGAAACACAGCTCGCCCCACTGCTCCTCGCGCGGCGCGCCGAACGCCTGCCTCACAGCCGTGCGTGCCAGCGTCGACGAGAGGCCCATCGAGTAGAGGTTCAGCACCAGAAACGCCCCCCGGGGTTCGAGCAGCTGCGCGCAGCACTCCAGCATCTCGCCGATGTTGTCCTCCAGAATCCACCGCTCGCCGCCGGCCCCGCGCCCGTAAGCCGGGGGATCGAGGATGATCCCGCGGTAAAGGCTCCCGCGGCGCACTTCGCGCCGGACGAATTTCAGCGCATCCTCGACGATCCACCGCACGCCCTCCAGGCCGCTCAACTCCATGTTCTCGCGCGACCAGGTCACCACCTGCCTGACCGAATCGACGTGCGTCACCTCGGCCCCGGCGGCCCGCGCCGCGAGCGTCGCCCCGCCCGTATAGGCGAAGAGGTTCAGCACCTTGGGGGCGCCACCTCGCGCAACGCCCGAACCGACAGCCGCAACACGCTCGCCATCAGTAGGTCCGTCTCCGGCCAAAGCCCGGCAGTTGTCGTAGATGAAATTCCAGTTGGCGGCCTGCTCGGGGAAGATGCCCACATGCTTGAACGACGTAAGCCCCAGCCGCATGCGCAGCCGCATCCGCTTATAGGCATACTCCACCACCCAGCGGTCGGGCATTCCGGGCGCGAGACGCCATTCGCCCCGCTCGTCGCTGCGCGCATCGCGCCGAAACGAAGCGTCGGCCATGCGCCGCCACTCCTCTTCGGCGAGCGAACGCCTCCAGATGGCCTGCGGCTCGGGACGGCGCGTCACATAACGCCCGAAGCGTTCCAGTTTCTCGAAATCCCCCGTGTCGAGGAGTTCATAATCCCCGAAATCGGGCGTCAGCTGTTCCTGCATACATTATTTTATAAATAGTTACACACCTTCCGGCTCCCGCTTTTCAAGCGGATCGACCAACGACATTTCGCAGGCCTCGCAGTCGAACGCCAGCCGGTAACGGTAGGCGCCGTGTTCCAGAAACAGGTCGCCGCGCAGCCGCGGATGCTCCCGAAGGCATTCGCCGATCTCGCGGCGGATACAGTAGGCCGAACGCAAGACCACATGCCCGGCGGTCGTCGGCGCGAGGTCCAGCCCCCGTTCGATCTGCCGCACCCCGTGGTCGCGGTAGAACGCCTCGGCCAGCCGGTTGGTGACGTTCTCCTCGGCCGCAAGCCGTTCCGACGGATATTTCGCGGCGGGATTCTCGGGCAGAATGCGGTGTTCCGGCCGCCGTTCGCGACGCGCTCCGGCAAGTGCCGCCAACGCTTCGCGGCGCAGTTCCGCAGCCAGCGACGCCGGCACGAACCACTCCGCGCCCCGCACTTCGGCTTCGCGGACCGCGAAGATCGTGTCGCCCGACTTCATCGCCTGCGCACGCAGTGCGGCGGCATTGGCGTCGGGATTCTTCGCCGGGTCGAGCCGCACGACCCGCACGGCCGAGGCCGCAACGCCCTCGCAATCCGTATAAGTAAGTTTCAGCCCTTCGGCCGTCGCCTCCACCGCAGCCTTCGCCGGAATCACCCGCCGCGTGCGGCTGCGCTCCACGGCCAGCGTGAAACGGCGGTCGAAATTGCGGCGGACCTCCGCCCCGGGCGTGATCCCCTCCATGCGATTGGGCGTGATGCGGCGACCCTCCACGGCGTTGACGTTGGTCCCGGTCACGCCGCGCGGCGTCAGGAAACAGATGCCGTCGCCCGGCGCAAGATCGTGCGCACCGTCGAGCGTGAACGTGCCGCCCGAAACGCCCGCCACGCGGCCCACCCGTTCGCCGACCGCCTTCGGGGTGTCGAACGACGCCACTCCGGCGCGCTTTCCGTCCAGAAAATAGTCGGACTCCCCGCGTGTAAAACTCTTCGACGGATCGGGCGTGAAATCCGGGACGCTCTCGCCGACGGACGACCGCACCAGCCCCGGCCGCAGGGCCAGCGCCTCGTCCACCGCCCGGCGGTAGTGGGCCACAACGTTCCGGATATAAGCGAGATCCTTGAGCCGACCTTCTATCTTGAATGAAGTGACGCCCGCATCCAGCAGATCGCCAATGCGTTGCGAAAGATTCATGTCGCGCACCGACAGCAGATGCTTCCCGGCAATCCAGGTCCGGCCCTTTCCGTCGGTGAGGTCCCACGTCAGGCGGCAGGGCTGGCTGCACGCCCCGCGATTGCCGCTGCGCGCGGACATCGACCGCGAGAGGAAACAGCGGCCGCTGTACCCCACGCAGACCGCCCCGTGGACGAAGCATTCGACCTCGGCCGCGGTGGCGGCGCAGATGGCCCGGATCTCCTCCAGCGTGAGGTTGCGTTCGAGAATCACCCGCGCAAACCCCGCCTCGCCCAAGAACCGCGCCCCCTCGGGCGTGCGGTTCGAAACCTGCGTCGAGGCGTGCAGCTCCACCGGAAGGTCCATCCGCCGCAGAGCCATGTCCTGCACGATCAGCGCATCGACGCCCGCGTCGATCAGGCTGCGGGCCTGCCGTTCGGCGGCCTCCAGTTCGTCGTCCCACACGAGCGTGTTGAGCGTGGCGTGGACCCGCACTCCGAAGCGGTGGGCATACTCCACGACCCGGGCGATCTCCTCCGCGGAGTTCCCCGCGGCCTGCCGCGCGCCGAACCGCGCGCCGCCGATATAGACCGCATCGGCGCCGTAGTCCACGGCGGCCGCGGCCGCAGCGTAATCTTTGGCAGGAGCTAACAGTTCGACGAGTTTCATTTTTTTCTTTTTGCAAAAGTAACAAAAAGCGGTCAATATCGGGACGTCGCGGACGGAAAATCGCGGGAACCGCCGCCGGGACGGACATTATCAATTATCATTCAACAGCTTACGCCCCAAATGGTCAATATATAACAAATACACTTCTTTTTCACCGGACCGGAAATATCCCTGCGATGACAATATCCGACAAACAAAACAGTTGCAGCCGCAAAACGGCTGTCATTCTTCAAAATCATTAAAAATCAACCTTATACACACGCATAACACCGAAAAACAAACAATAAGAAAAGACTTTTACGACAATATTTTCAGGATTTCCAGAAAGCATTCGGGCAAATTTTCGTATATTGTGCCGCAAATAAACAAGTCCAAAAATTTCACACGATGCAATTTTCAGCAAATACGGTTCTCCGGAAACGGGATACCGTACCCATTCATTTTTTATTCCTAATCCAATTTTTATGAGAAGATGCTTTACGCTATTGACGGTTCTCGTCCTCTGCGCCTCAAGCGGCTGCGACGACAAGAACAAAGAGGAGGTCGCGGATGTGATCGTCCTCTCGCGAAGTAGTGTCGCGTTCGCCCAGAAAGGCGGAACGACCACCGTCGCGGTAGCCACGCCCTCCGACTGGAAGGTGAGCTGTCCGGACGATTGGGTGACGCTGGCCTCCGAAGAGGGCCTGCTGACCATCTCCGCGGCAAGCAATACGACCGACAATGTCCGCAACTCGAAAATCACCGTGGAAACGGCCGGCGACAAACAGGAAATCGCCGTTCACCAGGCATTCTCGTGGGAAACGGTCCTGCTGTCCACCACCGCTTCGGAGGAAATTTCGCTGGATTCCGAAGGTGAGAGCGTTCTCTTCACCGTGGTCTCCAACGGCCAGTGGAGCGTCACGAGCGACGCCGACTGGGTTTCGGTCGAAAGCGACCCGGTCAGCGGAACGGTACGCGTCGGCGCCCCGCGCAATCCCGACGCCCACCGCAATGCGACGCTCACCGTCCGGGCGACCAAAGGCTCCGCTACGGAATCCTGCAAAGTGACCGTTTCGCAAATCTCACGCGAGGAAAACCCCTACTACCAAATGCTGGGATATTACGGACTTCATGCGGAAAACTGGTATTACGGCCGTGAACCGATCGGCGTGAGCGGCACGGGTACGTTCTGCACCGTCGAAGAGAAAGAGTACCGCAAGAGTTTCTACATCAAGAACCTGTTCCTGACGGGCACGGTCGTGGAAGCCACCTACGACAAAAACACCCAAACCATGTCGATCGAACTGGGCAGGCTCTGCTACACCCGCGAGATTTCCCCGACGGTCTCCCGCTTCCACTACCTGTACTCGATCAACATGCAGGGCGGAGGTTTCCACAACGGCATGCTGACCGGCAGGCTGGGAGAGGGCTACAACGACGACGCGGACGAAACCCGCAAGGCGATCCTCCTGAACGGTTTCGAATCGCCGTACACCACGCTGGGCATCATCGGATATCAGGAGCAGCAGTGGCTGTCGTTCGGCGACCTCTACTACGCCACCGGCACGATGTACCTCGTGGACTGGGACATTCCGGCCGACAGCGGCACGGCTTCGACCTCCGTCACCCGGGCCGCCGACGGCATCGCACCCTCGGGCAGCACCTTTCCCGTATCGAAACATTAAACCGCAGCACACATGAAAAAATTATATGCACTGACAGCTTTACTGCTCGGCATGACGGGGTGCTCCGAAGAGACGATCACCTACACCAATCCCGTCCCGGGCGACGAACCGTCCGGCATTGCGGCCGAACTGGGCATCTCATCGAAAAACACATGGTTCGCCGCTGAAGACGAACGCAACGCCTCGATCGGCTTCAAGAGCCTGGGCGGAGAGGTCGTCGTGGACATCCAGACCAACACGACGTGGAAATACGACGCCGTCAACGCCGGCTGGCTGACCATCGAGAAAGACGACGTCGCCGACCAACTCGTCCTGAACTGCGAGGGCAACAAGGTCGAGGAGCAGCAGCAGGCTACGATCACCATTACCGCCGGCGACAAGACCGCGACCATCTCCGCCACGCAGAACGCGTACGGCACGCTCGAAATCGCCGCATCGAAAAACAATTTCCAGATTCCCGCCGTCGGCGAACTGACCGCCGAATTCGAAGTGCAGTCGACCGACGAAGACTGGATCTTCGAAACCAAAGACTGCCCGTGGCTGCTTCTCGAACAGCAGGGCGACAAAGTCACGATGACGCTCGACCCCAACGAGGAGATCGAGGACCGCGAAACGACCTTCGTGCTGATTGCCGGCGAGGGGGGGGGGAAATCCCGTCTCTGAAACGATCCGCGTCACGCAGGACCGCGCCGTCTACGTCAACGTTTCGCTAAAAACCATTCCCCTCTCGCCCACTCCCACCGAATCCGACAAAAAAGAGTTGGGAATCAGATCCAACTACGACTGGGAGTACACGCTTTCCGAAAATTCCGACTGGCTCTCCGCCACGAAAACCGAGCAGGGACTTACAATCACCGCAGAGACCAATTCGAGCGGATCGTCCCGCACCGCAACCATCACCGTATCGGCCGGCGACGGCAAACAGAACCAGACCGAACAGGTCGTCACCGTCTCCCAGACCGGCCTGGACCTCGACGCCTTCATCCTCGGAATCGACATCACCTCGTCGAGCCTGAAGACCTATCTGCCGTTCGACAAGGCCATCGACGCCACCATCGACTGGGGCGACGGCAGCATCGAGGAGAACGTCACCTCGGCCTACCCCTCGCACACCTACACCGACCCGGGCTACTACATCGTCTCGGTCAAGGGCAGCGTGACGTCGCTCAACTCCTACGACATCCCCGACTACGGACTGGGCAACCAGTTCAGGGAGGTTTACAACTGGGGCCGCACGGGGCTGACCTCGATGGCGCGCGCATTCCAGAACTGCCGCGAGCTGAAACGGATTCCCTCCGACAACACCGAAGCCTTCGCCAAGGTCACCACCTTCCACTATGCATTTGCCGACTGCCGCGTCCTCGAAGCCGTTCCCGACGGGCTGTTCGACCATGCAACCGAGGCGGAAACCTTCGCCTACTGCTTCCAGAACTGCAACATGGTCACCGAAGTGCCCGCCGACCTGCTTTACAACTGCACGAAGATCACCTCGGTAGGTTCGCTCTTCTCCGGCACGGCGATCACCCAGATCGACGAGGATTTCTTCTCTCGCAACACGGAGCTGACCGACTGTTCGATCATCTTCTCGAACGGCAAACTGAAGACGGTTCCCGAAAAACTCTTCGCCAACAACAAGAAGGTGACGACCTTCAACTCGCTGTTCGCCAACACCGAGTCGTTCGAATCCGTCCCGGCCGGCCTGTTCGCCAACAACCCCGAGGTCGACTCGTTCCGCATGCTCTTCTCGGGAACAAGCCTGAAATCCGTCCCGGCCGGCTTGTTCGCCAACAACCACAAGGTCACCAATTTCCAGAGCGCATTCAGCAAAACGGCCATCCAGAGCGTTCCCGCCGACCTGTTCGCAGGCTGCGACAAGGTGACGACCTTTATGAGCTGTTTCACCGGATGCAGCGAACTGCAAAGCGTCCCGGCCGAGCTGTTCAAAAGCAGCGGAGCCTTCACGACCGTGACGAAGACCGCCTTCAACAACATCTTCAAGGACTGCGCCTCGCTGACCGAAGTGCCCGCAGGGCTGTTCGACGGCTTTACCCTGGTCACCGCCTTCAACGACGCCTTCAACGGCTGCGCGTCGCTCACGACGCTCCCCGCAGGGCTGTTCGCCACCAATACGGCGGTCACCTCGTTCACCAATGTCTTCAAAGGCTGCACCTCGCTCAAAAGCATCCCCGAAGGCGTCCTCGGCGGACTTTCCAAAGTCACCTCGTTCTCGGGCCTGTTCGCAGGCTGTACGGGGCTTGAAGAGATCGGCGCCAACATCATCTCCGGCTGCGCCGCCTGCAAGAATATCTCCTCGATGTTCAAGGACTGCGACAACCTGAAAACCGTTTCCGCGGAGGCTTTCGCCGGCGCACCCGCGATCACCAGCATCGGCAGCCTGTTCGAAAACTGCACGCTGCTCGAAAGCGTTCCGGAGGATATTTTCGCCGGGATGCCGAATCTGGCGACCGCCACCAGCGTATTCGCGGCGTCGGGACTGAAAACGGCTCCCGCCGGTCTGTTCAGCCGCAATCCCTCCGTCACGACCTTCGGCAAGGTGTTCCAGAACTGCGCCGCACTGACGACGCTGCCCGACGGACTGTTCGCCGGCAACCCGAAAGTGACGACCTATTCCAACGCCCTGGAGAACTGCACGGCCCTCGAATCGGTCGGCCTCCTCTTCGGGAAGAGCACGGCCTCGGCCAAATGCGACCGCCTCTTCGCAGGGGCCACGGCGCTGAAGAGCGTGCCCGCCGGAATCTTCGACGGACTGACCGGGGCGACGGCCTTCAACAACACATTCTCCGAATGCTCCGCCCTGGAGACGATTCCGGCAGGGCTCTTCGCCAAGAACGTCAACGCGACCACCGTGGCCCAGTGCTTCCTGAACTGCACCCGCCTCACGACGGTTCCCTCGCGCCTGTTCGAAGCCAACACCAAGACGAAGACCCTGACGGAGATGTTCTCCGGCTGCTCGGGAATCGAAAGCATCGCGCCGGACGCCTTCACGGGACTGAACGGCACGTCGCTCAATTTCCAGAAGGCATTCCTCAACTGTACCTCACTCCGGGAGATCCCCGACGGGCTGCTGAAAACCACGCAGATTTCAACCTACACCAGCCTGTTCGCCGACTGCACGGGACTGGTCCGCGTCGGGTCGGAGGTGTTCAACTGCGCTTCGGCCACCATGTTCAATTCGGTCTTCGACGGTTGTACGTCGCTCGAAGAGGTCGGCAAGAACATGCTGGTCAGCCCCGTCAAACTGACCAGCGTCGCGAATCTCTTCCGCGATTGCGGGATGCTCAGGAGCGTTCCGGTGAGCCTGTTCGACGAAGCCGTGAAGCTCAAGACGCTGACTTCGACCTTCCAGGGCTGCGCGTCGCTCGAAGGCGAATCGCCCTACACGGTCGTCGACGGTGTGAAATACCACCTGTACGACCGCACGGCGGAGAATGCCGCCGCCTCGGGACTCACCGCGATCACCGCCGCCAAGAGCAGTTTCGCGGGATGTACGAAACTCTCGGACTACGACAAGATCCCCACCACATGGAAGGAATAGACGAACACAAAACGATCCCGAACATGAAAAATACGATAATATGCAGCATCGCAGTGCTGTCGGCCGCACTGCTGGCAGCCTGCACCGAAACCACCCGGATATGGCCGGAGGAGGGCGAAAGCAAGGCCTACGTGGAGGTGTCGAGCCAAAAAGTGATCTTCGACGCCGACGGAGGCAACGCCGTGATCACCGTGGCGACGAACGCCGACGGCTGGGACTACGCCGCCGAAGGCGACTGGTTCACCGTCGCCCGGCAGGACGGCAACGCCCTGCTGGTCGAGACCCTGATCAACGCCGGAGCCGAAACCCTGACGGGCAAACTCACGGTCAGCGCCGAGAAGAACGGGGAGACCGTTACGCAGGAGGTCGCGCTCGTACAGCGCGCCGAACGGAGCGTCAACCTGAGCGCCGAAGGCACGGCCAACTGCTACATCGCCCGGACCGGCGGCGTTTACAAATTCGACGCATCGGTCAAGGGCAACGGCGGCGGCGACGGAGTCAGCGACTACATCGCCAACTACGGACTCGCCATCGAGGACGGCGCCTTCGCCGAACTGCTCTGGGAATCGCGCCACGACGGCGACAAGACCATGTCGCGCGAAATCATCGACGGCGCGCCGATCTACCGGGGCGGCTACGTGACCTTCTCGACGGGGCGTTCGGAGGGCAACGCCGTGATCGCCGTGAAGGACATCAAAGGCAACATCGTCTGGAGCTGGCACATCTGGGTCTGCAACGACGAAATCACGGCGCACGACCACATCGACTCGGAAGGCAAAGTCGCCGCCGTGATCATGGACCGCAACCTCGGAGCGCTGAACAACACCCCGATGGACGTGGGCAACCGAGGCATGTTCTACGAGTGGGGCCGCAAGGACCCCTTCACGCCTTCGCGATCGCCCTACCACGCGGATACCGACGGCAACAACGTCCCGGCCTACAACGAACCGAACACCGCGATCGGCGACGGAACGGGAACATGGGTCTACAACGCGCAGGCCGCCGTGCTCGCCACGCCGCCGGCCAACATTCCCAATTCGATCCTGAACCCGATGACCTACCTGCAATCGCCGTACAACGGCCATGCCGACTGGTACTGCACGGGAACAGACCCGAAGGCCACGCATCCGGGGCTGTGGGGTCCCGAGAAGACCATTTTCGACCCCTGCCCTCCGGGCTACAAGGTCCCGGGACCCGACCTCTGGGGCATTCCCGCCGGAAACAACTCGATCACCAACGGCGGCGCAGCGGCGGATTACGACGAAACCGGCGTCAGCGCCAAATGGGACTGGAACGCCTACGAAGACTGCGGGCGCCGCTGGAAAAACACCGGCGACTTCTACCCGATGGCCGGTAACATTTACTACACGGACTACATCTCGGTGAGCATCTGCAACTACACGGGCGGCATGGCATTCTACTGGACCGCCCAGGCGACTCCCGACGCGACGAAGTCATCGGCCTACTTCGTGAACTTCAACCCCAACTGGTGCAATTACAGGCTCGGCGCGCACGACTGTTCCGCACAGATACGCTGCATCCGGGAATAACACTAAAAACTGATCGTCTATGAAATATCCATTCAAATCGCTTCTCCTGGCGGCAACCGTCCTCGCGGCGGCATCGTGCGCCAAGGACGACACGCAGAGCGGCGGCGAAGAGACCGCGGGTCCCGTCATCGTCAACGCCTCCCCGGCGGCCATCGGCGGCGAGATCATCCTCAAACTGAAGACCGAGGCCTCCGGCATCGTGGAAAAGAGCCGCGCGCAGGGCGTTTCGAAAGGCAGCGGCATCGACGAGATCGACCGCATCCTCAACACGGTGAACACCGTACGTTTCGAACGGCTCTTCCCGGACGGCGGGCGTTTCGAAGAACGCACCCGCAGGGAAGGCCTGCACCTCTGGTATTACGCCAAATACGACCCGTCGGTCCCGACGAGCGAGATGGCCAGCCTGCTCTCCTCGTGCAAGGACATCGAAATCATCGAATACTCGCTGGCCGCCGAAACTTCGGACCACCGCCGCGCGGCATCTCCCGCCGCCGGGGCGCAGAGCGTCACCCGCGCCATTGCAGACGAGGTGCGCAACGTCCCCTTCCCGTTCAACGAGAGCGAACGCTCGCAGCAGATGCAATGGCACTACAACAACACGGGAAACATCTTCGCGCAGACGAGCCAGCTGGGCGCCGACGCCAACGTATACGCTGCCTGGCAGCTCTCGACGGGCAATCCCGACGTGATCGTCGCCGTCGTGGACCAGGGCGTCAAGTACGACCACGAAGACCTGGCCGCCAACATGTGGGTCAACGAGGCCGAACTGAACGGCACGCCGGGCGTCGACGACGACGGCAACGGCTATGTGGATGACATTTACGGCTACAACTTCACCAAAGAGACCGGCGAACTGGATTTCTCGGCCGAACTGATGCACGGCACGCACGTCGCCGGCACGATCGCCGCCGTGAACAACAACGGCGTGGGCGTCTGCGGCATCGCAGGCGGCTCGGGCAGGGGCGACGGCGTGAAGATCATGTCGTGCGAGATTCTCGGCAAGTCGGAGTCCGGATCGTCGGGCGCCGGACTGGCCGGACAGATCCGCGCCATCAAGTACGCCGCCGACAACGGCGCCGTGATCTGCCAGAACAGCTGGGGATACACCGCCGGAACCATCTCCGTGACCGACTGGACACGCGGTTCCTACTCGGCGCTCTCGCGTGCCATGGAGTACTTCAACAAATATGCGGGACTGGACGAAAACGGCAACCAGACAGGCCCGATGGCCGGCGGCATCGTCCTCTTCGCCGCGGGCAACGACGCTTCGAGCGAGGTCTGCTATCCCGCCGCCGACGCCAACGCGATCAGCGTGGGCGCAACCGCGTTCACGGGCGCCCCGGCCTACTACACCAACTACGGCACATGGGTCCAGATCTCGGCCCCGGGCGGCGACCAGATGCTGAGCAACGCCTACGGCGGCGTTTACAGCACGAGCGTGGCCGCCGACGGCTCTTCGGGCTACGAAGGCAGCCAGGGGACCTCGATGGCCTGCCCCCACGTGTCGGGAGCCTGCGCGCTGGCCGTCAGCTATTACTACGGTGCTGAAAAACGCAAGGGCCTTACGGGCGAAATGCTCCGGCAGGCGCTGTTGAGCAGCACCCAGTCCGTCGACCGCTACTGCACCGGCAAATACCAGCAGTATCTGGGCAACATGGGCATCGGCAGCCTCGACACCTACAAGCTGCTGCGGAACATCGCCAAGATCGACGGCATCCCGGCGCAGCGGGTCGGCGTGGGCGACACCGTCAGCATCGACCTGAGCAACCACTTCACCGCCACCAATGTCCTGGGGTACACCGTTTCCGTTCCCGACCTCGTGAAGATCGAACTTCGGGGCGGAGTGATGAAGCTCACCGGCCTCAAGAAAGGCCGGACGACGATCATCGTCTCGGACGGCGCGGCCATTCGCAAACCGATCGAGGTAACCGTCGAATGACACATTCACTAACGCAAAAGAGAATCAAACCTATGAAAACCTTTTATAAATACGCGGCATTCGCGGCGGCGGCCCTCGCGGGACTGTGCGCCTGCTCGTCGGACGACGACGCGGCGGAGACCGGCTCCGGCCTGCAACCCGTCGCACAGCCGCAGATCATCGTCAGCGACCTGACGACCACCGGATTCACCCTCCGCTGGGAAGCCGTCGACGACGCAGGGTCCTACGTCTACACGTTCGACGGCGGGAGCGAGACCTCGACGACCGGCTGCCGGCTGGAATTCAACAGTCTGGAACGGCAGAAAGAGTATGTCGTGGCGGTCAAGGCCTGCCCCCGGGACCCGGCCGAATACACCGAATCCCCCTTCACCTACATCCACGTGCTGACCGACGACCTGGAGCAGCTTCCCCAGCCGAAGATCACGCTCGGCAGCGCCTATGCGTCGAAAACCGTCATCTCCTGGACCGAAGTGCCCGAAGCGGAACTCTACGAGTTCTCGGTCGACGGCGGGGAGGTGTCGACCACCCGAAACCGTACGGTCATCCTGTCGAAACTCGACAAGGGCCGCACCTACTCCTTCTCGGTGCGCGCCATGACGTCCGACGCCACGCGCTTCACCAACTCGGAAGCCGCACAGCTCTCGTTCGTCACCTCGGACGCCGACGTTCCGCCGCTGGTCATCGCCCCGACGACGATCATCTCCGACGCCGTGGCATTCGACATCTACGCCTCCAGCGACGAAACCTACTATTATGAAATTCTCCCGGCCACGACCTTCGCCAAGTATTCGCCCGAAGAGCTGATGAACGCCTTCCAGACCTATATCGTCGAATTCGCCAAAAAGCAGGGCATCAGCCTCCAGCTGGCCATGGCCTCGATGCTCAAGTCGGGAACCCAGAGCCTCCAGATGACGGGACTCACCCCCGAGTTGAGCTACGTGATCTTCGCCTTCGGCATGGACCTGCGGGGCAACATCACCTCGAACCTCTCCTCCACGCAGTTCAAGACCACGGCCGACGGCTACTCCGCCGGTCCGAACTACGGCGGCAGCGACTGGTTCACGCAGCGGTTCTACATCACCAACGCCTACCTCGCCCTGACGGGTTACGGCTGGACCAACTCCGTGTGGACCCACTGGAAGGGAGACGACGTGACGGACGTCCGTTACCGTACGCTGACGACCAAGCTCTTCAATCAGGTCTTCTCCGATCCCTACGACCGACAGGCCATCGCCGCATTCCTGAAAGACCCCAATTACGGAGTCCAGTTCAACCCCGAGCTGCTCTCGGCGACGGTAAACAGCGCCGACGGTTACAACGGACTTACGGAAGGAGTCAGCGCCGGCACGTCCTACACGCTGCTCACGCTGGCCACCTCGTCGAGCGGCGCCGAAACGGTCTGCGTCAACTCCGTCACCACGAAGACCAGCACGGCCGCAGCCGCGTGGTTCGCAGCCGCAGCCTCGACCAACGCCAACTACGGCCCGACGCACAACACCGTAGCCGGCGTCATGAAGGGCATCGACATCGCAACGGTGCGTTACGCGATTTTCAAACAGAGCGCCCTGGCGAACGTCAGCACGGACAACTATCCGGCCGTGATCGAAGAGTTCGGACACGACCTCAAGGAGGAGTACCTCCCCTACATCAACGGAAACGGCTTTGCCATCCTCTTCACCGGGGAGAGCGGCGTAACGCCCGAAACCACGTACGTCTTCATGGCGACGGCGACCAACACGGTCGGCGACAAAGTCACCAAATGGGGTTCGGCGACCACCAGCGCGGCTCCGGACGCCGCCCGGGCGAAGGCGCAGGCCGCAACCCGAACGGACGAACCGCTCCGGTCGCCCGCCGGGAAACCCATCGCCAACCCCGAGAAGTTCATCTACCCGATGGAGAGCGTCCAGCTGCCCGCCGGAGCGAAACCCGAAGGCGACCTCTGGACCATCATTCACAACACGCACAACATCAAATAAGAGTACATCTATGAACAAGATAGCAGCAATTCTCTGGTGCATCCTGTCGCTGGCATGGACGACGGCCTCCTGGGCGCAGAACGTCGCCGTCAGCGGCAAAGTCACCGGAGCCAACGGCGAAGCCATCATCGGCGCGAACGTTCTCGTGGAGGGCACTACGCAGGGCATCACGACGAACGTCGACGGAGACTACACCCTGACGAACGTCCCGGCCAACGCCACGCTCGTCGTCTCCTACCTGGGCTACAAGACCGAGAAAATCCCTGTCGGCAACAAGACCCGCATCGACGTCACGCTCCGGGAGGACACCGCCGAGATCGAAGGCGTGATGGTCGTGGCCTACGGTACGGCCAAGAAGGAGTCGTTCACCGGTTCGGCCGCCGTCGTCAAGGGCGGCGAACTCCAGAAGCGCGTCGTGGGCAACGTCACCAAATCGTTCGAAGGAACCGTAGCCGGCGTGCAGGTCGCCTCCGGCGGCGGCCAGCCGGGCGAGGCGGCATCGGTCATCATCCGCGGCATCGGGTCGGTGAACGCCTCGGCGACACCGCTATACGTGGTCGACGGCATCCCCTTCGACGGGTCGCTCAGCGCGATCAACCCCGCGGACATCGAGACGATGACCGTGCTCAAGGACGCATCGGCAGGTGCGCTCTACGGCGCCCGCGGAGCTAACGGCGTCATCGTCATCACGACCAAGAAGGGCAAGAAGGACAAAATCCGCATTTCGTACAAGGGCAACGTCGGAATCGCCTCGCGCGCCATCCCCCGCTACGACCTGGTCGACATGAAAGATTACGTCGAGATGAGCTACGAAGCGCTGCGCAACAGCGCCCAATACGGCACGGGCATGGATTTCGAGGGCGCGAGCCGCTACGCCGCCGCCAACCTCGGCCAGCAGATCGGAGGACTGAAAAATCCCGAATACTACAACCCGTACAAGAACTACACGTGGGAGACGCTGATCGACCAGTCGACGGGCAAAATCCGTTCGGATGCCAAAGCTGCATGGAACGAGAACTGGCTGGACGAAATCAGCGACAATTCGGCCATACGCACCGAGCACATCGTCTCGGTGAACGGCGGTTCGGAACGCGCCAACTACGTCGCATCGCTGGGATACTACATGGAAGACGGCATTCTCCAGAACACCGACTTCTCCCGCTACACGGGCCGCGTGGGCGCCGATTCGCAGGCCAAGAGCTGGCTCAAGATCGGCATGAACGCCAACTTCGCCCACAGCGAATCGAGCTACCAGAGTTTCGAGGACGCAAGCACGTCGAACGTCTGGTACACGGCGCAGTTCATGGCCCCGGTCTATCCCGTCTACCTGAAGGACATGGCCGGCAACAACGTGCGCGACGCCGACGGGCGGCTGCAATACGAATACGGATCGGAGGACGACAACGGCTACGCCAACCGCCCCTCGGCCCAGGGCTTCAACTCGAAGGCCGAACTTTACAACAACAAGGCCTACTACACCCGCAACTCGCTTTCGGCGCGCAGCTACATCACCTTCGGGACGGTCAGGGAGGAGGCCCGGCTTTACGGACTGAAACTCACGATGAACTTCGGTACGGACTACACCGACTACCAGCGCACGCTGGTCTACGACAAGGAGCACGGCAATGCGGCCCAGCAGGGCGGACGCCTCAGCAAGACCAACACCCGCACGCTGAGCTACACGTTCAACCAGCTGCTGACCTACGACCGCACGTTCGGCGACCACTCCCTCAACCTGCTGGCCGGCCATGAGTACTACCGCTACAAGTACAACTACGCCCTCGGCGAAAAAACCGGCATCGTCGGCGGGATCGACGAGTTGGGACCCGCCGTGACGACCACCGACAACAACAGCTATTCGCACAACTACGGCGTGGAGTCCTACCTCGCGCGCATCAACTACGGCTTCAAGAGCCGTTACTACATCGACGCCAGCTGGCGAACGGACGGTTCGTCGCGCTTCCATCCCAGCGACCGCTGGGGCCATTTCTGGTCGGTGGGCGCCTCGTGGCGCATCTCCGAAGAGCAGTTCATGGAGAACACCCGCCAGTGGCTCGACAATCTCACGCTGAAGGTTTCATACGGCGTACAGGGCAACGACAACCTGGGAACCTATTACGCATGGCAGGGTCTCTACGACTACACGTGGCCCAACGCCACCGATGCGGGCGCCTTCGTCGACAAGCTCGAAAACAGGAAGGTGACCTGGGAGAAGAACGGCAACCTCAACGCCGGCATCGAAGCCACGATGTTCGGCGGCCGACTGGGCGTTTCGGTCGAGTACTACAACCGCAAAACGCGCGACATGCTGCTCAACAGTCCGCTGCCGATCTCGACCGGATTCACGGGCTTCAACGACAACGTCGGCTCGCTGCGCAACCAGGGACTCGAGGTCTCGCTGCGCGGAACGATCCTCGACAAGCGCGACTTCCGCTGGGACGCGACGCTGATGGGTTCGTTCAACCGCAACAAGGTGCTCTCGCTCACGGGCGGCCAGGATGTCATCACGTCGGGCATCCGCGTCATCGAGGTGGGGCGGCCGATCTACACCTTCTACCTGCCGAAAACGGCCGGCGTGGACCCCGCCACGGGCAAGCAGCTCTACTACGCCTACTGGACCCAGACGGTCAACGACGAGGGGGCGCTGGTGAACACGCGCTGCGACGAGTACATCACCGACAACGTGGCGATGGCCACCTTGAGCAAATACTACCACGAAAGCCGCGAGCCGAAACTCTTCGGCAGCATCGGTTCGACGTTCACGATCCTGAAGAACATCGACGTCTCGTTCCTGACGACCTATTCGATCGGCGGATGGGTTTACGACGGACTCTACAACGGCTCGATGTACGTGCAGTACGCCGGCAACAACTGGCACAAAAACGCCAAACGCCGCTGGCAGAAGCCGGGCGACAAGACCGACGTGCCGATGCTCGAAGTGCGCGGCTCGTACGCCACGACCAGCAACTCGCTGATCGACGCCTCGTACTTCGCCATCAAGAACATCACCGTCGGCTACACGCTTCCCAAGCGCTGGCTCAAGAAGATCGACATCGAGTCGCTGCGCATCTACGCCACGCTGGACAACATCGCCATGTTCAACCACATGGACGGCATGGACCCGCAGTATAACTTCACGGGATCGGTGGCTTACAGCTACACCCCGTCGCGCGTGATCGCATTCGGTATCGACCTGAACTTTTAACCACGGGAGAAAACAACTATGAAAAAAGCAATATATCTTATCATCGCACTGATCGGCTTATCAGCCCCCTCGTGCAGCGACTCGATGCTCGATTTCTCCCCGACCGACTCGGGTTCGGGCAAGGAACTGCTCAAATCGGCATCCACGGCCATCACTTCGGTCAACGGCGTCTACCGCTCGATGTGGACGGCCGGATGGTCCACGACCGCAAACACCCACCAGTGCTTCGGCATCGCGGCCTACAACCTGGCGCTCGACTGCATGGCCGACGACCTGATCATGCAGTCGCAGGGCAACGGCTGGTTCTGGGGCGACCACTGCTACAACGTCAAGAGCAACTACACTTCGTCGGCCTTCCGGTCGTACGACGTCTGGTACGCCAACTACAAATGGATCGCCAATGTAAACTACATCATCAACGCCGAGCCGGAAATGGCCGGAACGGAGGCCGACGTGGCCTACGTCGCAGGACAGGCCTACGCCATCCGGGCGCTCTGCTACCTGAACCTGGCGACGTGGTTCTCCCGCGCCCCCTACAACTCCCTGACGGGCGCTTCGCGCTGGAACGAGCCCTGCGTACCGGTTTACACCACCGGCACGTCGATCGACACGGGCGGACAGCCCCGCGAATCGCTGCGCACGGTCTACGGCCGTATCGACCAGGACATCGACCGTGCCATCGAACTGCTCGAAAAGGCCAGGGAAACCACGCTGGCCGAGAATAACAAATCGCACATCAACCTCTACGTGGCCCTGGGCATCAAGTCGCGCGCCTGTCTGGCGGAAGGCGACTGGGACGGGGCATTCAAGGCGGCCAAGCGCGTGATCGACGAAGGCGGCTACGCCGTCGGCACGAAGAGCGACCTGACGGGCGGCATGAACTCGCTCGACAAGCAGAACGTCATGTGGGGCGCAGGCATTCAGGTGGCCGACCAGGCGGGCGGCTACGCCGGGTTCTTCACCCACATGGACAACAAGGAGGGCGCCTATGCCAAATCGGCTCCGAAGCTGATCAGCAAGCAGCTCTACAACCGCATCAGCGCGACAGACATCCGCCGCGACTGGTGGGACCCCTCGGACAAGGAGTCGCCCTACGTCAGCAAAAAATTCTCGTTCGCCAACGTGGCCTCCTTCCTGGGCGACTACATCTACATGCGCGTCGAGGAGATGTACTTCACGGCCGCCGAAGCGGCCCTGCGGCTGGACGACCTCAAGAGCGCACGCGAACTGATGAACACCGTCATGGCCGAACGCGACCCGGGTTACAGCGCCAACAACCGCAGCGGCACGCTGCTCGGCGCGACGACCACGACCTGGACCGGATCGTTCCTCGAAAACATCCTCACCCACCGCCGCATCGAACTGTGGGGTGAGTACGGCCGGCTGTTCGACGTCCGCCGCCTGGGCCAGGGCATCGACCGCCGGACCGACGACGGCTTCTCCGAGGAGTGCATTTCGATGATGAACCGCCGGAACGTCAACATCACCAAAGCCGACACTTACGACTGGGTGCTGACCATTCCCAAAGCCGAACTGGATGCCAATCCGAACATCAACGAGGAGGACCAGAATCCCTAACGAGCCTTTGAACCGTTGAAAATCAAGTACACTATGAAAAACATATCGAAATATCTGGGTGCGGGACTGCTGCTCTTCACCGCGGCCTGCAGCCAGACGCAGGAGGGCGACCAATACACCCCCAACAAGGACGATGCGAAGGCCATCCACTTCATCCAGTCGTCCATCCAGAAGGAGTTTCCGCAGGACGCCGTGCAGGGCGTGATCAACGTCGAAATCGCGCGTCCGGGCAACAAAGGCGCCTACAAGGTCTATCTGGCGACCAAGGACGACGACTACGAGCTGTTCTCGGTTCCGGCCGAGGCGACCATTCCCGACGGCAGCCACTCCGTGACGGTTCCCGTCGAGGTCGACCTTTCGAACTTCGTCATGGGTTCGAACTACAAGACCACGCTCTACATCAGCAGCCGGGAGGCGCGTCCGGGCGACAACGCCGCGCAGGTGGCGCAGTACTCCGACAAGGTGACCCTTTCGGCCACCTACGAACTGGAGTGGGAGACGCTCTACCGCACCACCGGAGAGGGCGAAGAGATCCCCCAGCTGGCAACCTACCACTACAACGGGTACTATTCGGGCCGCGATTCGGGCCTGGAGGTCGAGAAAGCCGTGGGAGCCAATATCTTCCGGCTGAAGGACTGGGCCAGCGGCGTGACGTTCAAGTTCGTCCTCCACGACGACAACACCTGCACCGTGCCGGCGCAGTCGATCGGCTACTACAACTCGAACTACAACGAGTACGTCTACGTCGCCGACATGGCCGTTTACACCGGCAACGACTCGGCGTACGCCAGCTATCCCTGCACGTTCGACGGCGAGAGCACCTTCTCGTTCTACCTGATCTACTACGTGTCGTCGGGCTATTTCGCCCAGGGGACCGAGAAACTGGTCTTCGACACCGACATCGACACCACGCCCGTCGTGGAGATCGCTTTCGAGGGCATCGAGACCACGAGCACCGGATTCAAGGCTCCGAAACTCCACTTCTCGCCCAACGAATACACGAAGTACTACAAGGCCGCGGTCGTCGCCGGAGACATCACCGCCGACGCCGAACGGCAGCAAGAGGTGCGCCGGCAGCTGATCGACGACAAACTGGAGGCCGTGACCCCCGTGGTGACGCTCCTCGCGGACGACGCCTCGGTCTGGAACGTTCCCTCGGGCAACTACACCGCCGTGGCGCTGGCCTACGACTCGATCGAGAACCCCTGCAAGCTCTACACGCAGCGGTTCACGAACGACCCGAACGACGAATATGCTCCCCGATCGCTCGAATTCGAGTTCTACGCTCCGGAGAACAACCTCAACTACTCGCCCTACAACACGCTCATCTGGCAGATGCAGACCGCGAATGTGGCGGCGATGAAATATCTCTGCGTCAAAACCGCCGTCGCCGACTACCTGTGCGAAGCGCTCGGCATGACACTGGAGGAGGTGACCGCATCCCGGGGCTACGACGTTCCCGAGGAGATGATCGCGCAGCTCAACTCCCCCGAAGGCCGCGGCACGTCGTTCAGCCCGCTCGACGAAGGCAGCACGTACACACTCGCCCTGCTGATGTACAACTCGTTCGGCGACACGGCTTTCGTTTCGAAGAGCGCGTCGACGTTCGGTTACTTCGCCAAGGATTTCGACCGGACGAAGACCCTGGAGGACTTCATCGGCGCATTCGGCGTCACGGCGACCGTCGACGTCGATTCGCAGTCGTCCGAAAAGACCTTCCGCATGGACATCGCGCGCATCAACGACCGCGACGTGCTCATCAGCGGCATGACCGACATGCGCGACTTCGCACCCCAGCTGAAGGGCTACTACGACAAGGAGCTGCACATGCTGATCGTCGAACCCCAGTACGCGGGGATGTACAACGGCGCCTATGCGACGCTCGGCTTCTCGAACGGACTGTCGATCTTCTGGGGCGACGCCGGAATGGCCGTCGGCTACATCGGCGACACGCTCTACTGGGCTTCAAGCCCCTACTCACCCGAAGAGGTCAACAGCTACATGTTCCTGCTCTTCAGCACGCCGCAGGCGTCGAGTTCGAGCTACCTGCGCCAGTACGCCGGTTCGAAAACCTACTCGTCCCTCAAGATGAAGCCCCTCCAGCAGGCGTCCGCACAGACCGCGGCCCGCGCCGCGGAATCGCGGACCGGAAGCATCGAGACCGGCGGACAGCGCTTCACGACCTACCTGACGGGCAAACGCGTCGCCGTTCCGGCGAAAGCCTCCGGAAACACGGCAGCGAAAGTCCCGGCCGAAGGCAAGCGTCTGCGCACGGACCTCGTGCTCCACACCCGCTGATCCGCAGCCCGCACAACCGAAAACCGGATTTCCGCTTTGGGCGGAAGTCCGGTTTTTTCATAAAATCGCAAAAAACGGCGTCTCGGCGTGACAGTTTGGCGCGAATTTACTAATTTTGCAGGTTGTAAGGCGAAAACACAAAAAAAACTCACGATATTATGCTTACGATAAAGCAAATCCGCGATGACAAAGAGGCCGCCGCACGCAAGCTGGCCAAGAAGGGCGTGGACGCCGCGCCTGTCATCGAAAAGATCATCAGCTTCGACGACCGGCGCAAAGCCCTCCAGCTGGAACTCGACAACACGCTGGCCGCCCAGAACAAGGCCGCCAAGGAGATCGGCGCACTGATGGGCCAGGGCCGCCGCGAGGAGGCCGAGGAGCGCAAACGCTTCGTGGCGGACCTCAAGGAGAAGTCCTCGCGCCTCGAAGCCGAGCTGACCGACGCCCGGCAGGAGTTGCAGTCGGCCATCGTCTCGCTGCCGAACTTCCCCGCCGAGATCGTCCCCGAAGGCAAGACGGCCGAGGACAACCTCGTCGTCAAGCTCGTGGAAAGCTACACCGCGCTTCCGGAAAACCCGCTGCCCCACTGGGAGCTGGCCCGCAAGTACGACATCATCGACTTCGACCTGGGCGTGAAGCTCACCGGCGCGGGATTCCCCGTCTACAAGGGCAAGGGCGCACGGTTGCAGCGCGCGCTGATCAACTATTTCCTCGACTGCAACACGGCGGCCGGCTACCTCGAAGTGGAGCCGCCCGTGATGGTCAACGAGGCTTCGGGCTTCGGCACGGGACAGCTCCCCGACAAGGAGGGGCAGATGTACCACGCCACGGTAGACAACTTCTACCTCGTTCCCACGGCCGAGGTTCCCGTGACGAACATCTACCGCGACGTGATCCTCGAAAAGGAGGATTTTCCGGTGAAGATGACCGCCTACACCCCGTGCTTCCGCCGCGAGGCCGGGTCGTACGGCAAGGACGTGCGCGGACTCAACCGCTTGCACCAGTTCGACAAGGTGGAGATCGTGCAGCTCTCGCTGCCCGAAAAGAGCTACGAAGCATTGGACGGCATGGTGGCCCACGTGGAGAGCATCGTCAAGGCCCTGGGCCTGCCCTACCGCATCCTGCGCCTGTGCGGCGGCGACATGTCGTTCACCTCGGCGCTGACCTACGATTTCGAAGTCTACTCCGAGGCCCAGAAACGCTGGCTCGAAGTGTCGTCGGTATCGAATTTCGAGTCGTTCCAGGCCAACCGCCTCAAACTCCGCTACCGCGACGAGGAGAAGAAAATCCAGCTGGCGCACACCCTCAACGGCTCGTCGCTGGCCCTGCCGCGCATCGTGGCCGCGCTGCTGGAGAACTATCAGACCCCCGAAGGCATCCGCATCCCCGAGGCGCTGATTCCCTACACGGGTTTTGATATTATCAAATAAGTTTTTATATTTGCACACACACATTTAACAATAAACACTCAACACAATGGCTTACAAAATTACCGACTCGTGCGTTGCATGCGGCAGCTGCATCGGCGAGTGCCCCGTAGAGGCTATTTCGGCCGGCGACATCTATGTGATCGACGCCGACAAATGTATCGACTGCGGCACCTGCGCAGGCGTATGCCCGAGCGAGGCGATCGTTTCGGAGTAACACGGAATATCCGAAAGAGAAGCACACCTCGGCAACGGGGTGTGCTTTTTGCGGTTTGAAAAGCCGCTTCCCCCACCCAACAACCAACGAATCATGGGCGATCTCGAAAAAATGAAAGCCGGGCTTTGGCTCCACGCCATCTGTCCTGAAATCGGCGGCGCGCTGCTGCGGACCGAGGAGCTGGTGTTCCGGCTCAACCAGCTGCCCCCGAGCCGCCGGGAGGAGCGGGAGGCGATCATCCGGCAGCTGTTCGGACACGTCGGCAAGTCGGTCTGCATCCACAGCCCGTTCCACTGCGATTTCGGAGCGCAGATTTCGGTCGGCGACCATTTCGTCGGCAATTTCAACCTGACGATCCTCGACGAAGCGCCCGTCACCATCGGCGACCACGTCTTCATCGGGCCGAACGTCGGCATCTACACCGTCAACCACGCCCTGCTGCCCGACCAGCGCAACGCGGGCATCATGCGTTCGCTGCCCATTGCCATCGGCAACAACGTCTGGATCGGAGGCCACACGGTCGTGATGCAGGGCGTGACGATCGGCGACAACACGGTGATCGGGGCCGGGAGCGTCGTCACGCACGACATCCCGGCGGGAGTCGTGGCCGTCGGCTCGCCCTGCCGCGTCCTGCGGGAGATCACCGAGGCGGATCGGGTAACGCCCGTATGAAAAAGAAAAAGCGCTCCGATCCGGGGCGCTTTTACGTCATTGCGAGGAGCGCAGCGACGCGGCAATCCGATTGCTGCGCTGTGGCATTACGGCCCAGATCAAGAATCAGACGAACCCGTCCGATAAGTCCTTCCACAATGAATTTTGAGAGTCTATTAACCCGATTTTCCGTTTCCGGCTCCAACTCTTGATTTGTTTCTCCCGGGCGATTGCATCCCGAACGTCCCGATACTCCTCGGCGTAAATCAACTTATGGACGTTATAGCGGCGCGTAAATGCAGACTGACCGGCGGCATGTTCTTTCATACGCCGGGATAACGAGGTCGTAACGCCGACATACAGCACCGTATGCAGTTTATTGGTCAATATATATACATAGCTGCTCTCCATGGCCGACTCTGCGTTTTTTTCGGATTGCCACGTCGCCTGCAGCTCCTCGCAATGACGTAAAACCCCATCATTCTATTCGTAAAGCAAGTACTGCACCCGCTTTTCGCGGTAGCGTTCCACATCGGGAACCCAGCGGGCGCGGATCGCCTCCTCCGAAGCCCCGGCCACGATCATCCCGCGCACCCATCCCGCACCGACCAGCTTTTCGAACATCGGGGTGAAGAACCTGTCCCCCAGCCCCAGATCGCGGTAGGCGTCGATCACGTAGCGCAGCGAGAATCCCACTTCGCGGGCCTCGGAGAGCGGCATGCCGCGCAGGTCGACGCCGTGGCACAGCCGGCCTTCGAGCGGCGGATGTTTGGCCCCGGCCGTGGGGCGCGGCGTAAAGGAAAAGGCGCGTCCGGTCATATCGGGATGTCCGTAGATTTCGAACGGGCAGTCCGTTCCGCGTCCGAGGCTCACGACCGTGCCCTCGAAGGGGCACAGCGCGGCATAGAGATAGACGGCGCGCGCAGTCGGAAGGTTGGGCGACGGAGCGACGGGCAAGAGGTATTCGGTGGCATGGGTGTAGTTGCGGCACTTCACGACCGTCAGGTCGCACGGCTTCGCCCACCCTTCGCCAACGGCCATGCGGGCGATTTCGCCCATCGTCAGTCCGTGGAGCACGGGGACCGGAATCGCCCCGACGCCCGATTTGTACTTCATGTCGAGAACGGGTCCGTCGACAAGATGCCCGTTGGGATTGGGGCGGTCGAGCACCACGACCAGGCGGCCGAAATCGGCGCAGGCGTCCATCATCCGCAGCATCGAGATATAATAGGTATAGAAGCGCAGACCCACGTCCTGCATGTCGACGACCAGCACGTCGAACGAGCGCATCGCCTCGTCCGAAGGCCGTTTCGCGTTGCCGTCGTAGAGCGAGCGGATGGGAATGCCCGTCCGGGCGTCGACCGAACTTGCGACCCGCTCCCCGGCATCGGCCGTGCCGCGGAATCCGTGCTCGGGCGAGAAGATCGCCGCGACGGCAAACCCTTCACCGTGGAGCAGGTCGACCAGATGCACCCGCCCGGAGGCATCGGCTCCCGGCGCGCCGGGCAGCTCCGCCACGGAGGTCTGGTTGGCCAGCACGGCCACGCGCCGTCCCCGCAGCAGCGGGTAATAGGACGCCGTGTCGGTCATGCCGACGTTCACCTGCGCCGGAGCGGCGAAGGCTGCAAAAATGGTGAATACAAGGATAAAAACAGATCGCTTCATAGAGCAAAGATAATATTTTGCACCGAAAAATGCTATCTTTGCGGAAAAGCGCCTCTGCCATGAACCTTCGTAAAACGGATCGCTCCGAGCTGAACCTTTTCCCGGCCCTGTCTTTTCTGGTTGTCTGTTTCATCGGAGGCTATTTCCTTTGGGCAACGAAAGATGCGCTGCCCTCGGAGGCGGACAATACGGATTTTCGCTACGCTCCATCCCGGGCAAAAGAGTTAGCCCAGGAACTCGACTCAATCTATTCCTGCAAATCGGGACCGGGGATGGAGGAGTTTCCGGAGACATGGCATCGGAAATATACGTCCAACGCATCGGCTCCGGACAACCAGAACGACACGCTGCGTAACGTTTACAATCTCTTTACCACCCTCTTCAATCCCGACCCGACGCTTCGTCCGAGGGGTTTCCGGAGCGATTCGGCCTACCGCTACGTCGTTATCCAATCGCAATTGACGTTCTGTGTCGCAGAGGACGGCATGTTCGATTATTATTACGAAAGCTCCCCTCCTCCCACATTTCCGACCGACGGATTTTACCTTCTCCGCAAAGCGGGAGCCTATTACAGGGTTTTGGACGATTTCCGACCGCAAATCCGGCAAGCGGGGTTAAAACAGCTCTATCTCACCGATGAATACAAGGATGCTCTCGAACTGTTTCTGGAGAAAAACGGATACTGGCCCGACGAAGAGCGGACATCCGCAGAATCGGGCCGGAAGCGGATGCGTTTCCTGCAAAACTACTGGTACGTCATCAACGGGCATTGGGAAGGATGGCATCTCGGAATCCCCGCAATCGGATACATCGTCCTGAACAAATCACTCGACAAGGCCGTTGCCGAGGTAGTGGAAGAGTACAACGGCAGCGGCGTCCTTCTACATAAGACGCATTCGGGCTGGAAAGAAGTGGGCGGACTTTATCATTGGGAGGAATAATCCCTACGCCTGCGCGCCGTATTCCATCAGATAGGCCTTGATGAAGGCGTCCAGGTCGCCGTCCATCACCGACTCCACGGCCGAAGTCTGCACGCCCGTGCGGTGATCCTTCACGCGGCGGTCGTCGAAGACGTACGAGCGGATCTGCGAACCCCACTCGATCTTCTTCTTCGAAGCCTCCAGCGCCTGCTGCGTCGCCATACGCTTGTCCAGCTCGCGCTGGTAGAGTTTCGAGCGGAGGATGCGCATGGCGTTCTCGCGGTTCATCAGCTGCGAGCGCGTCTCCATGTTCTCGATCAGGTACTCGATCGCCTCGCCCGTGTCGGGGTCTTTCGCGTGGTAGCGCAGGCGCACGGCCGTCTCCACCTTGTTGACGTTCTGCCCTCCGGCGCCCGACGAACGGAACGTGTCCCACTCGATGTCGGCGGCATTGACCGTGATCTCGATCGTGTCGTCGACGGCCGGCGATACGAACACCGACGCAAACGTGGTCTGACGCTTGTTGTTGGCGTTGAACGGCGACAGGCGCACCATGCGGTGCACGCCGTTCTCGCTCTTGAGGTAGCCGTAGGCGTATTCCCCCTCGAACTCCAGCGTGCAGGATTTCACCCCGACTTCGTCGCCGGCCTGGAAGTCCAGCACCTTGACCTTATAGCCGTGGGCCTCGCCCCAGCGGGTGTACATGCGCATGAGCATCGACGCCCAGTCGAGCGCCTCCGTGCCGCCCGCCCCGGCGTTGATGTCGAGAATGGCCCCGAGTTTGTCCTCGTCGCGGCGCAGCATGTTGCGCATTTCGAGTTTTTCGATCTTTTCGAGCGTCGCGGCGTAGTGGGCGTCCATCTCCTCCTCGCTGACCACGCCCTCCTTCACGAAGTCGGGCATCAGCTGAAGGTCCTCGGCATCCTTGCGAATGGCGTCGTAATCCTCGACCCATGCCTTGATCCCCGCCACCTTGCGCAGCTGCTCGCGCGCCTTGTCGGGGTTGTCCCAGAAGTTCGGCTCCTGGGTTTTCTCCTCTTCGTTGCGCAGGTCGATGCGCTTCTGGTCGATGTCCAAACAGCGTTCCAGCGCTTCCCGGCGCTGTTCGATCTCCTTGATCTGTTCCGCAAGTACCATAATATGCTCAAAATTTCATGTTCAGTTTCCGTGCGGCGAACTCCAGGATGAAATCCGCCGTGCCCTCGTCGCCCAGCGGCGAGGTGCTGACGCAGAGGTGGTAGGTCGCCGCCTCGCCCCACGTCCGCGAGCTGTAATAGTTGTAATACGAGGCGCGCCGGGCGTCGACGCGCTCCATCATCGCGCGGGCCTCCTCCGCGGTGCATCCCTGCCGGCGGCGGATGCGGCCGATGCGGTCGGCATCGTCGGCCGTGAGGAAGACATTGACGCAGCGCGGATTCTCGCGCAGGATGTAATCGGCACAGCGGCCCACGAAAACCGCCGATTCACGCGCCGCGACGGCGCGGATCACGTCGCTCTGAATCTTGAACAGCGCGTCGTTCGACAGCACGTTCGTCACGCCCCCGTCGTCGCCCACGAACGGCGCCCGCAGGTAGCCGACCACGGTCGAAATCACGCCGCGCGACTCCTTCTCGTCGGCCTTCTCGAAAAACTCGGGGCAGATGCCGCTCTCGCGCGCCGCCAGGTTGATCAGCTCCTTGTCGTAGAGCTTCACGCCCAGCCTGCGGGCGATGATCTCCCCGACGGTCCTGCCGCCGCTGCCCAGCTGGCGGCCGATGTTGATGACGAATTGTTCCATAGTCCTATCCCTCTTTGGCGGCGTTTTCCGCACCGATGGCCCGGAATTTCCGCAGTTGGTAAGTCAGCATGAAGAAAGCCACCAGCGAAGCCAGGAAGTCCGACAGCGGCATCGAGCACCACACGCCCCAGCTGCCGTTCCACTCGGTGCAGACGTCGAAAATGTGCGGCAGGAAGATCAGTCCGGGCATCAGAAACAGCAGCTGGCGCGACAGCGACAGGAAGATCGCCTTGCCGGCCATGCCGATGCTCATAAAGAAGTTGGTGGCCACCATCTGGCAACCGATGATCGGGAAGCAGAAGAAGACGATGCGCATGCCTTCGACCGCCAGGCGGATCAGCTCCTCGTCGGAGGTGAACATTCCCACGGCCAGGCGCGGCATGAACTCGCCGAGGAGGAATCCCGCGGTGGTGACGCACGTCGCGCCGATCATCGTCAGCTTCAGCACGTGCATCACGCGGTCGTACTGCTTCGCGCCGAAGTTGTAACCCGCAATGGGCTGCATGCCTTGGTTGACGCCCAGCACGATCATCACGAAGAAGAACGCCAGGCGGTTGACGATGCCGTAGGCGCCGATCATCAGGTCGCCGCCGTACTCCTTCAGCCCCTTGTTGATGAGGATGACGATGAAGCACGCCGCGAGGTTCATCAGGAAGGGCGACATGCCGATGGCCAGCATGTCGCGCACGATCTTCTTCCGCAGGCGGTAGATGCCGCGGCGGAAATGGAGAAGCTCCTGTTTGTTCGAAAGGATGCGCAGCTGCCACACGAGCGAGATGACCTGCGCCAGCACCGTGGCGATAGCCGCTCCGCGGATGCCCCAGCCGAAACCGAAAATGAACAGCGGGTCGAGGATCGTATTGATGACCACGGTGTTGATCGTGGCGTACATCGACTTGCGGGGATGCCCCGAGGCGCGCAGCACGGAGTTCAGACCCAGATACATGTGCGTGACCACGTTGCCCAGCAGAATGACGGTCATGTATTCGCGGGCATAGCCGATCGTGGCCTCGCTGGCCCCGAAGAAATAGAGGATCGGATCGAGGAACAGAAGCGCCACGAGGCCGAACGCTATGCCGATGATCAGATTGAGCACCAGCACATTGCCCAGCACCCGCTGGGCCGTTTCGTAGTCGCGCTGGCCCAGGCGCATCGAAATCAGCGTCGCGGCGCCCACGCCCACCAGCGAACCGAACGCCGCGGCGAGGTTCATCAGCGGGAAGGTCAGCGCAAGGCCCGAGATGGCCAGCGGCCCGACCCCGTGGCCGATGAAGATGCTGTCGACCATGTTGTAGAGCGACGAGGCCGTCATGGCGATGATCGCCGGCACGGCATATTGCACGAGCAGCTTCCGGATTCGCTCGGTTCCAAGCTCCAAAGCCGCCGATTTTATCTCCGTCATAAGTTATATTTCCTTAAAAATTCCATTACCGGCCCGCACGTACGACGCGCACGCCCGGGGCTGCCTCACAGCACGCTATGCGCCAGCAGTTCGCGGCTGAATCGCGCGGGGTAATAAATATCGCAAATGTAATGCTTGGGGCAAGTGAAGCTCCACCCTTCGGCGCTCCGGTATTCGTAGTCATTCCCCCGGCTGATCCGCTCGGCCGGGTAGCAGCGGCGCTCGATGAGCGGAATGTCGACCTGCGAGAAGAACCGCCGCATCGCCACGTCGATGTACAGCCCCGTTCCTTTCAGCGCGACGCCGAGCCGCAATTCGCTGCCCGCACGCGAGGTCTCCCGTACGACGCACCACTCCAAAGGCATCCGGGCGGGCAGGCCGAACTGCACCCTGAAAAACCGCAAGGTATTGTACCGGTATGTCTCCATGTCTCTGTCCTTATCAGATAAAACGTTACAAATTCCCTGAAAATTCCGTTTTCGCCGCGGCCGGGTACTCCGGCGTGGCGCCCGCGCACGAACAGACGAAAGCCGCGACCTTCGACGCGAACGCCTGGGCCGGCCAGATGTCGTACCCGGCGGCCAGCATCGCGCAAAACGCCGCCGTGAACGAATCGCCCGCACCGACCGTGTCGACAGGGCGGACACGTTCCCCGCGGGGAATCACATAGGCCGAAATCCGGTTCCGGGTGAACACGCGGCTGCCCTCGGCGCCCTCGGTGAGGATGACCATTTCGAGATTCTCCCGGCGGTCGAGCAACTCCCGGCACAGCCCGCCCGGATCGGCGGCGGGACATCCGGTCAGGCATCCGGCCACGCGCGGAGCCTCCTCGTCGCTGATCTTCAAAATATTGCAGCGAGCCATCGACTCCTCCAGCACCTCCCGCGAGAAGAAATCCTGCCGCAGGTTGACGTCGAACACGCGCAGCGTCGGCCGCTCCCGGCGAATCACCCCGTCGAGAAACCGGACGACGGTAGCGTGCGACGCCGCGCTGCGCTGCGCCAGCGAACCGAAGCAGACCACATCGGTCCGGGCGGCCAGCCGGGCCAGCGCATCCGACCACGTCATTGCATCCCATGCGCCGGGCAGAATCTCGTAGGCGTTGACCCCGGCGGCATCCCGGCGTTTGTCGACGACGCCGGTAGGCAGCTCCCCGACGCGGCAAAGCCCGTCGCAAAGCCCGCGGGCCTCCAGTTCGGCCGACACCGCGCGGCCGCGCTCATCGTCCCCGACCGCGCTGACCACATGCACCTCCGCCGCATCCGGGCCGGAAATCAGCCGGGAGCACTTGAGGAAATGATCGGCGAAATTGGCCGGCGCGCCGCCGAAGGTATATTCGTCCGTCACGACATCGTGGTCGTAAAGCACCTCGCCCAGTCCGACGGCTACGATCTTGTCCGGATTCCCCATACCAGCAGGCGTTTTATTCCAGTTCCCAGTCCGTGCCGTCCTTGCGGTCCTTGACGCGGATGCCGGCGGCCGTGAGTCCGTCGCGGATGCGGTCCGAGGCGGCCCAGTCCTTCGCCGCGCGGGCTTTCAGGCGTTCGTCCAAAAGCATCTCGACCAGCGGCGTCACGTAGTCGCGCCCCGAAGCCGTCCCGGCGGCCTTCTCGTCGCGCAGGCCCAGGATGTCGAAAGCGTAGCGGCGCACGGTGGCCGTCAGCGCCGCGAGGTCGGCGGCCGTGATCGTCTGCGAGCCGTCGGCCAGCTGGTTGATCGTGCGCACCCAGTCGAACAGCGCCGAAATGACCATCGGCGAGTTCAGGTCGTCGTCCATCGCCTCGGCGCAGCGCGTCTCCAGCTCGGCGGGATCGACCGTCGAGACCTCCGCGGGTTTGATCTTCCCGAGCGTCTCGATGCCCTTCATCAGGCGGTCCAGCCCCTTCTCGGCGGCTTGCAGGGCCTCGTTCGAGAAATCGAGCGTCGAGCGGTAGTGGGCCTGGAGCACGAAGAAGCGGATCGTCATGGGCGAATAGGCCTGCGAAAGCTTCGGGTGCGACCCGGTGAAGAACTCCTCCAGCGTAATGAAGTTGCCCAGCGACTTGCCCATCTTCTGCCCGTTGACCGTCATCATGTTGTTGTGCAGCCAGTAGCGGGCCGAATCGTGGCCCAGCGCGGCGGTCGACTGCGCGATCTCGCACTCGTGGTGCGGGAACATCAGGTCCATGCCGCCGCCGTGGATGTCGAAACGCTCCCCGAGGTAGCGCGTGGACATCGCCGAGCACTCCATATGCCAGCCCGGGAAACCCTCGCCCCAGGGCGACGGCCACCGCATGATATGCTCGGGCGACGCCTTCTTCCACAGCGCGAAGTCGTAGGAGTGGCGTTTGTCCGACTGCCCGTCCAGCTCGCGCGTGTTGGCGACGATGTCGTCGAGGTTGCGCCCCGACAGCCTGCCGTAGTTGTATTTGGCGTTGTACTTCTCCACATCGAAGTAGACCGAGCCGTTCGCCTCGTAGGCATAGCCGTCGGCCAGAATCCTCTTCACGAACTCGATCTGCTCGATGATGTGTCCCGAGGCATAGGGTTCGATCGAGGGGGTCTCGACGTTGAGCGCGTCCATCGCCCGGTGGTAACGCTCCGTGTAGTAGTGCGCCACCTCCATCGGCTCCAGCTGTTCGAGCCGGGCCTTCTTGGCAATCTTGTCCTCGCCCTCGTCGGCGTCGTGCTCCAGATGGCCCACGTCGGTGATGTTGCGCACGTAGCGCACCTTGTAGCCCGAAGCCTTGAGGTAACGGAACAGCAGGTCGAACGTCACGGCGGGCCGGGCGTGGCCCAGATGCGGATCGCCGTAGACCGTGGGACCGCAGACATACATGCCCACGCGGCCCGGAACGAGCGGCTCGAAGACCTCCTTGCGGCGGGTGAGCGTATTGTAAAGTACGAGTTTGGAATCCATAATCGCAAATTAACGTTTTGAACGGGTAAAGGTACGAATTTTTACACGGAAACCGAAAAATAAATCGTACCTTTACGCCGATTATTATGAAATTTCAAGACTTACGACTCTCCGAGCCGCTGTTGCGCGCCATCGGAGAAAAGGGGTACACAGATCCCACCCCCATTCAGCAACAAGCCATTCCTCCCGTACTCGAAGGCCGCGACCTCCAGGGCTGCGCCCAGACCGGAACGGGCAAAACCGCAGCTTTCACGCTGCCGATGCTCCAACTTTTAGCCGCCGAACCGGCCCCCAAGGGACGCCGCCCGATCCGCGCCCTGGTGCTCACCCCGACGCGCGAACTGGCCATCCAGATCGACGAGTGCTGCCGCGACTACGCCCGCTACACCCCCATCCGCCACTGCGTGATCTTCGGCGGCGTCAACCAGCGTCCGCAGGTCGACGCGCTCCAGAAGGGCGTGGACCTGCTGGTGGCCACCCCGGGCCGCCTGCTCGACCTGATCGGGCAGGGTTACGTGACGCTCGACACGATCCGCTTCTTCGTGCTCGACGAGGCCGACCGCATGTTGGACATGGGCTTCATCCACGACATCCGCCGCATCCTGCCGCTGCTTCCCGAACGGCGTCAGACGCTCTTCTTCTCGGCCACGATGCCCGAGTCGATCGCCGCGCTGGCCGCGAAAATCCTCCGCAACCCGGTGCTGGTCACCGTCACGCCCCCGGCGTCGGTGGTCGAGACCATCGCGCAGACGGTCCATTTCGCCGAAAAAGCCGAAAAAAGCCAGCTGCTGATCGACCTGCTCTCGGCATCCGACGCCCAGCAGGTGCTCGTATTCTCGCGCACGAAGCACGGCGCCGACAAGCTGGCCAAAATCCTGAACCGGGCCGGCATCCGGTCGTGCGCCATCCACGGCAACAAGTCGCAGAACGCCCGCGTGAAGGCCATGAACGATTTCAAGTCGGGCGAGTGCCGGGTGATGATCGCCACCGACATCGCCGCCCGCGGCATCGACATCGACCAGCTGCCGCTGGTGATCAACTACGAACTGCCGGAGGTGGCCGAAACCTACGTCCACCGCATCGGCCGCACGGGCCGCGCGGGACACGAGGGCGCGGCGTGGTCGTTCTGCTCGGAGGACGAGTTCGAGTATCTCTGCGACATCCAGAAACTCACCGGACTTACGATCCCCACCGAGGGACCGGTTCCGGAATATGCCCTGCGCAAGGCCGCCCCGGCGCGGAAACCCGCGCAGAAGGCCGCACAGCGTCCCGCCCGCACCCAGGAGCCGAAACCGGCCCGGAACGCCGGAGCCAAATCCGCACAGCGTCCCGCCCGGGATGCGGACGCCGGACAGCAGCCTGCGCAGCGGCCGGCCCGCAACACGGAGCAGAAGGCCGCCCGCAATGCCGCGAAGACGCCGCAGTCTGCGCAAAATCCGGCGCAGCCCGAGGCCGGGGCGACTTCCCGCCCGTCGCGCCCGCGTCGCAGACGGGGCACGCGTCCCGCACCGGGAACGCCCATCGAGCCAGCCGGAAAAACCGCCTCCCGCCCCGCCGACGCGACGCGCGGGCAAGCCCCGAAGCAAGGCTCCGGCAACGCCGCGAAAGCCGCCGGGAACAAATCCGCCGCCACCGCAGCGCCGAAAAACGTCCCCAACCCGGCTCCGGCCCCTTCAGCAAAGCCGTCCCGCCGCCGCAAACGCGGAGGGTCGGGGAACGCCGCCGGGTCCGCAGCGGCTGCCGCCGCCATCGCCGCGCCGGCGGCAACGGCCGAGGCCCCGCAGAAAAAATGGTGGAAAAGGTGGCTGTAAACGCATTTCGCGTAATAAGGTTGGAAAAAACGCGTTAAATCATTACTTTTGCACGATAAGTAGTTACGAAAAAAGTTTTCTCGGATATGCACTTTTACAAACGCTGGAACAACATCACGGGCTGGGCCGTATTCGCCGTCGCGGCGATGGTCTATCTGATGACGATGGAACCCGTCTCAAGCCTCTGGGACTGCTCGGAGTTCATCGCGACGTCCTACAAACTCGAAGTGGGACACCCGCCCGGAGCACCGCTGTTCATGATGCTGGCGCGCCTGGCCACGCTCTTCGCCTTCGGAAACCCCGACTACGTGGGCATCGCCGTCAACGCCATGAACTCGCTGGCCAGCGCCTTCTGCATCCTGTTCCTGTTCTGGACCATCACCCACCTGGCACGGCGTCTGGTGACGCGCGACGGCGCGCAGCTCACCGCCGCCAACACATGGGCCGTCCTGGGCGCCGGAGCCGTCGGGGCCCTGGCCTACACCTTCACCGACACGTTCTGGTTCTCGGCCGTCGAGGGCGAGGTCTACGCGCTCTCGTCGATGTTCACGGCGCTGGTCGTGTGGCTGATGCTCAAATGGGAGGAGCAGGCCGACGAACCCCACTCCTCGCGCTGGATCGTGCTGATCGCCTACCTGATGGGACTCTCGATCGGCGTGCACATCCTCAACCTGCTCTGCATCCCCGCGCTGGTCTTCATCTACTACTTCCGCAAGACCGCCACGGTGACCTGGCGAGGCATCGCCCTCTCGACGCTCGTGTCCGGGGCGATGATCGTCTTCGTCAACAACATCATCATCCCCTACACCGTCTGGATCGGGGCGCAGATCGACACGCTGTTCGTCAACACGTTCGGCCTGCCGGTCAACTCGGGCATCACGCTCTTCGCGCTGGCGCTGATCATCGGCCTGGGATGGGCCGCATGGGCCGCCCACAGACGGGGCCGCGTGCTGCTCAACATCATCCTGCTCTCGACGACCATGATTCTCGTCGGCTATTCGTCCTACGCCTCGGTGACCATCCGCGCCGCGGCGAACCCGCCGATGAACTCCAACAACCCCAACAACCCCCACGCCCTGCTGTCGCTCCTGAACCGCGACCAGTACGGCGACCGCCCGCTGCTGTACGGCGCGCAGTATTCGGCTCCCCCCGAGGGCGTGAAGGAGAAGAAGGTGTGGTATCTGGACGAGGACGGCAAGTACAAGACCGCCACGGTGCTCACGGGCTACACCCACGCTCCGGAGTTCATGCAGCTCTTCCCCCGCATGTGGAACTACTCGAAGGGTGAAAAGGCCTACAAGGAGTGGGCCGCCTACCGCACCAAGACCGAGACGCTGCGCGACGACAAGGGCGAGGTCCTGCGCGACGCACAGGGGCGTCCCATGCGCGGCGAGACGCTCGACTTCGGACGCAAACGGGCCTACACCGACTCCTACGGCGAAACCCGCACGGTCACCGAACCGACGTTCTGGGAAAACGTCCATTTCTTCTTCAACTACCAGCTTTCGTACATGTACTGGCGCTATTTCATGTGGAATTTCGTGGGACGCCAGAGCGACATACAGCCTTCGCGCACGACGATCACCGACGGAAACTGGCTCTCGGGCATCCGCTGGATCGACGAGAAATACGTCGGCCCGCAGGACAACCTGCCGCGCGAAATCGCCGAAAACAAGGGCCGGAACACCTATTATTTCCTCCCCTTCCTGCTGGGACTCATCGGACTCGTCTACCAGTTGAACCGCGACCAGCGCAACTTCTCGATCGTGCTGTGGCTGTTCGTGATGATGGGCATCGCGCTGGTCTTCTACTTCAACACCTCGCCCGGCGAGCCGCGCGAACGCGACTACGTCTATGCGGGATCGTTCTACGCATTCTCGATCTGGATCGGATTCGGCGTGCTGGCCCTGCGCGACCTGATCGCCCGGCTCTCGAAGCGCGACAACGTGGCGACGGCAGCCGCGGCAACGGTCGTCGCAATGAGCGTCCCGGCCATCCTCGCGGCCCAGAACTGGGACGACCACGACCGTTCGCACCGCACGATGGCCCGCGACATCGGCTGGAACTACCTCCAGTCGACGCTCCCCAACTCGATCATCCTCAACTACGGCGACAACGACACCTTCCCGCTGTGGAACAATCAGGAGGTCTACGGCGTGCGCCCCGACGTGCGGATTATGAACACCTCCTACCTCGGCGGCGAGTGGTACATCGACGAGATGAAGACCAAGGCCAACGACGCTCCCGGCGTCCCCTTCTCGCTGCCCAAGCACAAGTACACCTTCAACAACGACATGATCTACGTCACCAACAGCATCGACCGCCCGGTGGAGATCAAGGAGGTGATCGACTTCGTGCGCAGCGACGACCCCCGCAGCAAGGTCAAACTCGCCGACGGCACGCTGGCCGACTACATCCCCGCCAAGCGCATCGCCCTGCCGGTGAACAAGGAGAACGCTCTGGCGTCGGGCATCGTGGCCGAAAAGGACCGCGACAAGATGGTCGACACGGTGTTCATCAACATCAAGAAGAATTCGCTGGACAAGAACCAGCTGATGATCCTCGACATGCTGGCCAACTTCGACTGGAAACGCCCGATCTACATGACGCAGGTCTACATTCTCCAGGACTTCGGGCTGATGGACTACCTCCAGTTCGACGGCTACGCCTACCGCCTGGTGCCGATCCTCACCCCGACGCAGAACCCCTACGAGATCGGACGCATCGACGCCGACTACGCCGCGCCGCTGCTGCGCGACACGTTCCGCTACGGCAACCTCGAAGACCCGCGGGTCTACGCCGACTACTTCATCCAGTACAACCTTTCGGCTTCGCACGCCCGCGACGCCTTCGCCCGCGTGGCCAAGGAGCTGCTGCGGCAGAACCGCGTCGCAGAGGCCGTCGAGCTGCTCGACCTGGGGCTGGAGCGGATGCCGACCTCGCAGGTGCGCTTCACCGACACCAACACCTACCCCTTCCTGGAGGCCTATTACGCCGCTTCGGCCATGGGCGACAAGGAAGCCGCCGCGAAGGGCGACGCCCTCTTGAGGGAGTATGCCCAGACGCTGATCGAATACATCGAGCACTACCTCCGTTTCGAAGGGGCGCAGGGCGACATGGTCTCGGGCCTTATCGACGAGAAGCTCGACCAGCTGGGCGACATCTACTACCTGGCCAGCTACGCCGACCGCAAGGAGGTGGTGGCCGAACTGAACGACTACTACCGTTCGCTGGGGGTCTCCGAGGAGAACCTGATCGACGTGGGCGACAAACGCCAGCAGCCCGACTCGGCGCTGCTGCCCGCCGCGAAATAACCGGAACCGGAAATGAAATAACGCACGTAACGCTTCTGTTACGTGCGTTATTTTTATGCGGCCGCCCACCCGGAACGGATTTCGGGCAGGCCAAAATCCGGTTCCGCGGTTAAAACCGACATTTTTTGAGCCTGAACACTCCCAATTGCCCTCACCTTTCACTATATTTGCAAAATAAACCGTTTTTCACGAATCCAAACCCTGAACTTATGCCGCTTTTCATTCCGGAAGACTATACGGCCAAGCTCGCTCCCGAAACGATGGAGCAGGCCATCACCTATCTCAAGGAGATTTTTCCCGACATGCTGGCCCGCCGCCTGCGCCTACGCCGCGTCACGGCGCCGTTGTTCGTCCTTTCGGGCACGGGCATCAACGACGACCTGAACGGCGTGGAGCGCGCCGTGTCGTTCCCGATCCGCGATCTGGGCGACCGCCGGGCCGAGGTGGTGCACTCGCTGGCCAAATGGAAACGCATGAAACTGGGGACCTACAAGATCGCCCCGGGATACGGGCTGTACACCGACATGAACGCCATCCGCGCCGACGAGGAGCTGGACAACATCCACTCGCTCTACGTCGACCAGTGGGACTGGGAACGCACGATGCGCCCCGAAGAGCGCAACCTGAACTTCCTGAAAGCGACCGTCGAAACGATCTACGAGGCGATGAAAGCCGTCGAGGAGGAGGTTTACGAACTCTATCCGCACATCACGCCCATACTGCCCGAGCGAATCACGTTCCTGCAGGCCGAGGAGCTGTTGCAGGAGTTCCCCGCGCTGACGCCCAAGGAGCGCGAGCAGGCGGCGGCCCGCAAATACGGCGCGCTGTTCCTCATCGGCATCGGCGGCGAACTTTCCGACGGGCAGCGGCACGACGGACGCGCCCCGGACTACGACGACTGGAGCACCCCGACCGAAGGCGGTTACAAAGGGCTCAACGGCGACATCATCGTGTGGAACCCGGTGCTGGAGAGCGCCTTCGAACTTTCGAGCATGGGCATCCGCGTCGACGCCGAGGCCCTCGAACGCCAGCTTGCGATCTGCGGATGTCCCGAGCGGCGCGAAATGGAGTTCCACCGCCTGCTGCTCGAAGGACGGCTGCCGCTCTCGATCGGCGGCGGCATCGGCCAGTCGCGCCTCTGCATGTTCTACCTGCGCTGCGCCCATATCGGCGAAGTCCAGGTCAGCATCTGGCCCGAGCGGATGATCGCCGAGTGCGCCGCCCACGGCATCTACCTCAAGTGAGGCGGCTCCTCGAAAGCGCCCCGGTCCCTCGCCGAAAGCCGACCGCCCCGCGGAAACGCTCCGGCTGCTCCGGATTAAGAAAAAGCCCCCGCTCTCGGAGCGGGGGCTTTGCTTATTTTCCGGCGGCAGGCTGGTCCGGAGTCTGGCCGTTCTTGTTCTTGTTGTAAAGGAAACGCTTGATCTTGTGCGTGGGGGTCTTGATGAAATCCTCCTTCTCCTCGACGACCTCCGAAATCCGAGAAAAACGGTTGACCTTGGCGTTGACGAAATCCATGATCTCCTTCTTCAGCTGTTCGGTCTTGGCCTCCCAGGCCTCCTTCTTGCTCTCCCACTCCTCGCGCCAGTCGTCGATCATCGACTCGATCTCCTCGCGGTTGAAGTGCACCAGGGCGATCAGGCGGCCCTCCTGCTCCGTGACGATCGAATCGGCGATGCAGACGTGCGAGTTGAGCACCGTCTCGATGTCCTCGGGATAGATGTTCTCGCCGCCGGGACCCACGATCATGTTCTTCAGACGGCCCTTGATGTAGAGCCAGCCGTCCTTGTCCAGCTCCCCGAGGTCGCCCGTGCGGAACCATCCGTCGGCCGTGAAAACCTCCTTCGTAGCCTCGGGATTCTTGAAATAGCCCACCATCGCGCTCGGCGTGCGGGCCACGATCTCGCCCTGACGGGTCTCGGGGTTGACGTTCTCCAGCCGCAGTTCGACGCCCGGGGCCTGGGGACCGGTCGATCCCAGCCGCACCATCGAAGGGGCCGCGCCGGCCAGCAGCGGTGCGGTCTCGGTCAGCCCGTAGCCGATGGCATAGGGGACGCGGGCTTCGAGCAGGAATTTCTCGGCCCCGCCGTCGAGTTTCGCACCCCCGATTCCCAGGAAGCGCAGACGGCCGCCGAAGAGCTTCATCAGTTTCCCGCCCGCGACGCGGTGGAGGTAGCGGCGCATGAAGCCGATGCGGTAGAGCGTGCGCCAGAAGGAGTTGGAATTGAACTTGGCGAGCACCTGGTGGCGGTAGATTTTCTCGATGATCAGCGGCACGATCAGCATGACTGTCGGGCGGATCGCACGCAGGGCGGGCATCAGCACCGAGGCCGTGGGCGGACGGTCGAGGTAGACCACCCGCGCGCCCATCGAGAAGGGATAGATCATGCCGATGGAGCACTCGTAGGTGTGCGAGAGGGGCAGCACCGAAAGGAACGTGTCGCCGCCGTCGACCGGGAAGATCGAGGCGGAGATGTCGACCTGCGCGCAGAGCGCCGCATGGGTCAGCATCACGCCCTTGGGCTTCGAAGTGGTTCCCGACGTGTAGATGATCACGGCCAGGTCGTCGGGCCGGGGAACGCCCGTCGAGCCTTCCCCGCGGACGCGCTGCGAGATGACGCCGAGGTTCTTGGTGCGGACCGCCACGTTGAGCCGCTCGATGGTCTGCTTCGAGAGCTTGGTGAAAAGTTTGTCCGACACGAGCAGGGCCTTGGCCTCCGAATGCTCGATGATCATGTCCAGCTCCTCGTCCGAGAAGTCGGGCAGGATCGGCACGGCCACCATGCCCGCCGACGTGACGGCGAAATAGCTGATGCCCCAGTTGGGCATGTTGCTGCTCAGGAGAGCCACCTTGTCCCCGGCGCGAAGCCCCGCTCCGGTGAGGATTTCCTGCACCCTGGCGATACGACGGCCCACCTCGGCATAAGTCACGTCATCGCCCTCGTACATCGAGAAAGCGACTTTCGACGCGAACTTCTCCACGCTGTTGCGGACCAGTTCGTACAGTGTATTGATAGTCATCATGTGTTCTTTTTTAGCTACGTTCGGATAACGCAAAAGTTCGGGGCGAAATTACTAATTTCCGGCTAAAAAACACTATTTTTGACATAAATTATCACGATGATCGACCATCTGTACATCAAACGGCTCGCCGCCGGCGCAGGGTTCGACCTCTGCGGCATCGCCCCGTGCCGCCATCTGGCCGAAAACGAGGCGCTGTTCCGCGCATGGCTGGCCCGCGGCCGCCAATCGTCGCTGGGCTATCTGGAACGCAACGTCGACAAACGCTTCGACGCGCGCCGGCTGGTCGAAGGCGCACGCACGGCCGTGGTCTGCGCCGTGTCGTACAAAAACCGCGTCGGCGAGGGCTATCCGCCCGGGCACCGGACGAAGGTGGCCTCCTACGCCTGCGCGGCGGATTACCACGCCACCCTCCGGACGATGCTCGGCGGGATGCTCGACGCCCTGCGCGCGGCGCACCCCGGTCTGGGAGGCCGCGCCTTCGTCGACACCGCGCCGCTGGCCGAAAAGCAGCTGGCCGTAGAGGCCGGGCTGGGGTGGATCGGCCGGCAGTCGCTGCTCGTCACGCCGCAATACGGGAGCTACGTCGTGCTGGGCGAGCTGATTCTCACCGAAGAGACCGACCGCTACGACGCGCCGTTCGAAGGGTCGCGCTGCGGAACCTGCCGCAGCTGCATCGACAACTGCCCCACGGGAGCCGTCGCTCCGGACAGGACCATCGACACGGGCCGCTGCATCTCGTGCCGCACCATCGAGCGGGAACAGCCCGGTCAAACGGACCTTCACGGCTGGATCTTCGGCTGCGACGCGTGCCAGAGCCTCTGCCCCTGGAACCGCCGCGCCCCGCAGCACCGCAACGCGGCGTTCGATGCCGTGTTCGACCCGCTGGCGATGGACGCCGCGACGTGGCTCGGCATGGATGAAGCGGCGTTCGAAGCCCTCTGCGGCCGCACGCCGCTGACACGCAGCGGACTGACCCGCATCCGAGAAAACGCCCTTCGAAACGCCGCACCCGAAGAGCCGTCGGAACGCTGAACCAGCCCCCGCTCCGGCACGAAAAAGCGGGTTCCGGAAATCCGGAACCCGCTCTGCGGTTTATTTCATGGGGCCGGAGGCTCACTGTCTGCGGCCCTTCGGAAAACCCGGCAGGCCGCCCTCTTCCTCCTGCGGCCCGCAGGCTATTTGGTCAGTTCGGCCAACGCGGCTTTCGCACTCTCGACAGCCGGTCCCGCCGTCACCTTCCGGAAGGCCTCGATGGCCTGCGGCTTCATCTCCTTGGCGTTGTAGGCGGCGCCCAGCGTCAGGTACATCAGGCTCACATCCTCGGGATCGGTCTGCACCTTGGCGGCAGCCTCGCCCAGCTCGATCACCTTGTTGTAATCCTTCTTGCTGGCATAAGCCTGCAAGCGGACCTTCTGTGCCAGAGCGTTTTCGGCGTTCTTCGCCAGCAGCGCGTCGGCCATCGCGATGATACCGTCGAAATCGTTGGCAGCCTGGAGCGTGGCCACCTTGTTATTGGTGTAGAGGGCGATCATCTCCTTGGCTTTGGCGGCGTCATCGGCATACTTGGGGTGCGTCTTGGCGGCCACCGCCTCGTAGATGTCCATACCCTTCTCGTACTCGCCCATCTCGCAGTAGCTCATGGCGAGGTTCAGCGCCATCGCGGTATTGTCCGGGTCGGCCTTGTAGCCCTTCTCGAACACGCCTGCGGCGGTCGCATAGTCCTTGTTGTTGAAAGCGTCGCCGCCCTGGATCTGATAGATCTTGGCCACCCAGCCGTTGGCCTTGGCCATCTGGCTCATGTCGCCGTAGAGTTCGGCCAGCTCCGCCGATTTGGTGAAATTCTTCAGCGCCTCGTCGTAGTTCTTGGTCCGGATCGCTCCGCCGCCCATCATAAAGTAGCATTTGGGAAGCGTCGTCTTGGCCGTGGCCACCAGCGACGCAGCCTCCTCGCTGTCCAGCCCCTGCTCGATCACCTGTTCGAACTTCGCGGCCGCGCCTGCGAAATCCTTGGCGCCGAAAGCTGCTGCGGCTTCGTTGTAGATTGCAGTAACATCCTGCGCCGAGAGCGACACCGCCGCCAACAGCGCGACAACCGATACAAATAACTTTTTCATTGCTTTTTCTATTCGATTTTATAAGTTTTTCAGTTCATGCGCCCCTGTCCGAAACGCGTTGGATGCAAAAGTATAAAAAAAATTCCTTTTTTACCAAATCTATCCGCGCAAACCCGCGAAAAAACCGTTCATCAACTCCTCGCACTCCTCCCGGAGCACCCCCCGCGCCACGGTCGTCCTGGGGTGGAACACCGTCTCGGAGTAACGCCGGAAGCCCTTCTTGGGATCGTCGGCGCCCCACACCACGCGGCTCACCTGCGCCCATCCGATCGCCCCGGCGCACATGATGCACGGCTCGACCGTGACGTAGAGCGTGCACTCCTGCAAATACTTGCCCCCGAGCGTCGCGGCAGCGGCCGTGAGGGCCTGCATCTCGGCGTGGGCCGTGGGGTCGGCCAGGGTTTCGACGAGGTTGTGCCCCCGCCCGATCACCGCACCGCCGGCCACGACGACCGCACCGATGGGCACCTCCTGTTGTTTTAACGCCTTTTGCGCCTCGTTTAGTGCCAGGCGCATGAATTTTTCGTCGGTTTCGTGCTGTTCCATGCCGGATTGTTTTCGGCAAAAGTAACCATTTTTTCCGAAGAACGCACCCCGCGCCCGGCAAACGACGCCCGGAAGCGACGCAGGCGCATCAATTTCGATTCAAAACACTCCTTCTTCCAAAAAGAAAAAATCAAAATCAAAGAAATGCTTGCATTTTATTGCATAATTTCTATATTTGCAAATGGAATAGTCCACAAAACCCTTAAATTCAATTTGCTCCTACAAAACACACACATCCGGCCAAAAAACGGCCCAAACCATGCACTCTGTATTTCGAAACCAAACCAATTACCAACCAGAACCAATTAAAACCATTATGGAAGAAACTCGCCAAAAAGCACCCGGGAACGGGCATTTTCCGGCAGTCCTGCGATTCGTCGCCGCGCTGCTGCTGTCCGGAACCCTATGCCTCGCGTGGGGGGGGGAAATCTCCTCGCACAAATCCGGAGCATTTATGTAACGGTAGATGCAGCCGATGCAAGCATCCGGGAGATCCTCGAATCCATCGAGGCGCAGAGCGATCTGCGGTTCATCTATGCGGATGAAGTAAAACCGATCCTGACCAAGGTCGTAACGGTCAGGGAGAAAAACGTAAGCGCAAACCGGATTCTCGACCAGATCCTGCCCGACGTCGGCCTTCAGTATTCGGTCGGCGGCACGCAGGTCCGCATCTACCAGGCCGCCAGCGGTTCGCGCGACGTCGCCCAAACGGTCAGCGGCACGGTGATCTCCGGCACCGACAACTCCCCGCTGGCCGGCGTGATGATCTACGTCGAAGGAACGACGGCCGGCACGATCACCAACGGCGACGGCTCGTACACCTTCACCATTCCCGCCAAATCGAAATACGTGACCTTCTCGTACGTCGGTTTCGACACGAAGAAACTTCACGTCGAGGACACCGAGCTGTTCAAACTCGTATCGCTCGCCGAGCAGAGCAACGCGCTCGACGAAGTCGTGGTCATCGGCTACGGCACGCAGAAAAAGGAGTCGATGGTCGCTTCGATCACCTCCGTAAAACCCTCCGACCTGAATATCACCTCCAGTTCGCTGACCACGGCGTTCGCCGGCAACATCGCCGGCATGATCTCGCGCCAGACCTCGGGCGAACCCGGCTACGACAGCGCCTCGTTCTACATCCGCGGCATTTCGACCTTCGGGTCGAGCAACTCGCCGCTGATCATCCTCGACGGCGTGGAGGTGTTGAGCAACATGCTCAACAACATGCCTCCCGAGTCGATCGAGTCGTTCTCGGTGCTCAAGGACGCCCAGGCGACCTCGGTCTACGGTTCGCGCGGCGCCAACGGCGTCATCCTCATCAACACGAAAAACGGCCGCAACTCGGAGAAGATGAACGTCTCGGTCCGTCTGGAAAACACCTTCTCGATGCCCACGATGGTACAGCAGGTGGCCGACGGCGTGACCTACATGCAGCTCTACAACGAGGCCGTCTTCAACACCGCCAAGGAGACCGGAACGCTCCACGCCTACCAGCCGTTCTACTCGGCCGACAAGATCAACGGCACGAAGGCGGGGCTCAACAAGTACCTCTATCCGAACAACGACTGGTACGACCTGATGTTCAAGGATTTCTCGGTCAACCAGAACCTCAACCTCAACATCCGCGGCGGCGGCCGTAAGGTCAGCTACTTCCTCAACGCAGCGGTTTCGAACGAAAACGGCATCATCGCCGACATCGAGCAGAACCCCTACGACGTGAAGATGAACCACCAGAAATACATCTTCCAGAGCAACGTCAGCGCCAACATCACCAAGACGACGGTCGTCGGCATCAAGGTCAACGCCCAGCTGGAGTACAACACCCGCCCGATCGAGGACATCGGCAACCTGTTCTACTACTCGATGCGCGCCAATCCGGTGCGTTTCCCGGCCACGCTCCCGGCCGAGGAGGGCGACACGTTCGTGCGCTACGGCAACAACGCCTCGTGGGACACCGGCGCCACCGACCTCAACCCGCTGGCCAAGCTGTCCCGCGGCTACGGCAAGCGCTACTACTCCTACATGACGACGGCCTTCACGCTGGACCAGAACCTGGATTTCTTCACCAAGGGCTTGAGCGCCAACCTCACGGCGTCATTCTACAACTACACCTATTCGGCGACCTACCGCACGGCAACCCCCTATTATTTCAAGGTCGAGGACGGCAGTTCGCTCAACCCCGACGGCACGGCCAATCTCATCACCAACTCGATCGGCGACACGGGCACGACCTACCTGACCAGCACCGACGGCAACGGCGGCCACCGCCGCTACGCGCTGCAAGCCTCGCTGAACTACGCCCGCAAATTCGGCAAACACGACGTGGGAGCCATGTTCGTCTACCGCATGAACGAGAAGAAGAACAACATCGCCGGCACGAGCGAGGAGAACCTGCTGCCCTACCGCGAGCAGGGCATGGCGGGCCGCGTGACCTACGGATTCGACAACCGCTACCTGTTCGAGGCCAGTTTCGGCTACAACGGCTCGGAGAACTTCGCTCCCGGCAAACGTTGGGGTTTCTTCCCCTCGGCGGCGGCCGGCTGGGTGATCTCCAACGAGTCGTTCTGGGACGGCATCCGCAAGACGGTCAGCAACCTGAAGATCCGCGTATCGTACGGTCTGGCGGGCAACGACGCCTTGGGCGAGCGCTTCCCCTACCGTTCCATCGTGGCCATGGGCGAAGAATCGGGATTCTACTACAACTGGAACTCCCAGGGCAAAGGCCCGAAGATCACCACCTACGGCAACCCCAACGCGACGTGGGAGGAGGCCAAGAAACTCGACGTCGGTCTCGAACTGGGACTGTTCAACGCGCTGAACATCGAAGCCGCCTACTTCACCGAAGACCGTACGGGCATCTTCATGCGGCGCACCTCGCTGCCTTCGTCGACGGGCCTGCTGGGCGTTACGCCCTACGGCAATATCGGACGTGTGAAATCGCACGGCGTCGACCTTTCGGCCGTCTACAACAAGCAGTTCAACAAGGACTGGTCGCTGAGCCTGCGCGGCACGTTCACCTTCTCGCGCAACGAAGTGGTCGAGAAGGATGAAGGCGACCTGATGTACGACTACATGTCGGTCGTGGGACATCCGGTCAACGCCATCACCGGCGTGCTGGTCGCCGACGGGCTGTTCACCTCGCAGGAGGAGATCGACAACTCGCCCAAACAGCAGTTTGGCAACTACACGGTCGGCGACATCAAGTACCGCGACCTGAACGGCGACGGCATCGTCGACGGCAACGACGTGACGACGGCCGGCAGCCCGACCGTTCCCGAAATCCAGTACGGCATCGGCGCGACGGTGAAGTGGCGCAGGCTCGACTTCTCGTTCATGTTCCAGGGCGCATCCAACGTATCGCTGCGGATGTACAACATGCACCCGTTCTGCGACGCCTCGCACTTCGGCTACGGCATCACGCAGTACATCGCCGACAACCACTGGTCGGAGGACAACAACCGCGCCGACGCGGCCTATCCGCGCCTGACCTCGCAGTTAAGCTCCAACAACACCCAGAGTTCGACCTTCTACATCCACGACGCCAAATACCTGCGCCTGAAAACCGTGGAGCTGGGCTACACCATCAAGAAACTCCGCGTCTACCTGTCGGGCAACAACCTCTTCGTCATCTCCCCGTTCGACTACTGGGACCCCGAAAAGGGCGGCGGCCACGGCCTGTCCTACCCGTTGCAGCGGACGGCGAAAATCGGCGTTCAATACCAATTCTAATCCAAAAGAAGATACCGTTATGAAAAAAATAGCAATGGCGTTAGCCCTCCTTCTCGCGGCCGCATCCTGCGATTTCCTGGATGTCGTCCCCGAGGGCAGTCCCACGCAGGACGACATCTACAAGACCCAGGCCCAGGCTGAAAAGATGCTCTTCATGGTCTACGGCAAGTGCCCCGACCTGTTCCATGCGCAGGCCATGCCCGACCTGAGCGGCGGCGACGACCTGATTTCGAGTTACTACGGATCGGTGCGTTATTTCTCGTGGAAGAGCCTCGTATACGCCACCTCGCAGGAGTCCTCGACGAACACCTACTTCAACATGTGGGGAACGACCTCGGGACTTCCGACGGGCAACTACTCGTACAACATCTACGAAGGCATCCGTTATGCCTACAACTTCCTGAACAACATAGGTTCTGTTCCCGACATCTCGGAGGCCAACCTGCGCTACTGGTCGGGCGAGGCGCACTTCCTGATCGCCCACCTGCACCAGATCCTGCTGGAGTACTACGGTCCGATCGTACTGGCCCGGGAGGAGATCGACCTGAATGCGCCGGCCAGCAGCGTGAACGTGCCGCGCAGCACCTACGACGAGTGCGTCAATTTCATCGAGGAGGAGTTCCGCAAGGCCGCCGACATGCTGCCCGACTACTGGGGTCCCATCGCGTACGGCCGCGCCATCAAGGCCACGGCGCTGGCCTACCGCGCCCGCCTGCTGCTCTACGCCGCATCGCCGCTGGTGAACGGCAATTCGGAATTCTACGCCGATTTCGTCAACAAGGACGGCACGCACCTGATCAACCAGACCTACGACGCCGAGAAGTGGAAACGCGCGATGGACGCCGCCAAGGAGGCTATCGACTGCGTGGAGGCTTCGAAGGAAACGGGAGCCTACACGATGGACGACCGCCAACTGGGCCTCTCCGTGTCGAAAAGCACCAGCACGACCGACCCGTTCGAACTGGGGCGCGCCAACTACACCTACATCTTCACCGGCGACGGCAACGCGACACAGTTCTTGAACCAGAACGAGTACCTGATGAGCCTGAACAAGTCGGGCTCGATCACCTACACGCAGAAGCAGTTCGGCTGCCACCTGGCCAACAACTACACGAAGGTGTCGGGCGCCTACCGCGGCTATTTGTGCCCGACGTTCGAGGCCGTCCAGATGTATTACACCCGGAACGGACTTCCGTGGGAGGACGACCCCGAGACGAAGGACATCGACCCGCTGGCCTACAACAAGGCGGCCGGGACGGTCGAGATGCACCTCCACAAGGAGCCGCGCTTCTATGCGTCGGTGGGTTACGACCGGGGCACGTACCGCTTCAACGGCGGCAAAATGACCATCAAGGCGCACAAGGGCGAGCCGCAGGGCTTCACCGGCAGCTACGACAACGAATACCAGTCCTACAACGGTTATTTCTGCCAGAAATGGGTCAACGAACAGTCGAAGATGACGCTCAACTCAAGCGGAAACTACTCCGTCAGCACCTACATGAGCTACGTCTACCCCTACATGCGCATCGCCGAGCTGTACTTAAGCTACGCCGAAGCCGACTTCGAGTACGACGGCACGTTGAGCGACTACGGCTACGAGTGCCTGAACAAGATCCGCTCGCGCTGCGGCCTTCCGACGTTCCAGGATTCGTGGAGCAGGGCCGGCGGCATCCCCTCGGGCCAGAAGCTGCGCGACATCATCCGCCGCGAACGTTCGATTGAATTCATGCTGGAAGGACGCCGTTTCCACGACATCCGCCGCTGGAAGATCGCCGAAGAGTGCCTGCGCCCCATCCCGAAGGCCTGGAACATCGAGGGCGACACGCCCGAGAAGTTCTACAAGCTGGTCGACATGAAGGAGAACGACACGCGCATCTTCACCACGCCGAAACACTACTGGCTGGCGATCCCCAACTCGCAGCTCAACATCAACGGCCAGCTGGTTCAGAATCCGGGTTATTAACCATTAGCGAAAAGAAACGACCATGAAAAAGCTATTTTTAGCGCTCGCGCTGTCGGCGGCAGCTTGCCTGGCCGGGTGCTCCGACAACGAAGAGATCGGATACGACATCGGCTCGAAGGTGCTGATCCCGAAAAACGGCCTGCAACAGGTCGCCCTGACGGCCGATGCCGCAGCGATCGACTACGAGGTGTGGATCTACCGGAGCGGCTACAACGAAGGCGGTTCGACGGCCGCACTCTCGGTCGACGCCGAAGCGCTGGCCGCCTACAACAAGGCCAACGGTACGGCTTACGTGCTGATGCCCGAAGCCTGCTACGACCTCCCGACCGCCGCCGTGCGGCTCGACAACAACGCCCACACCGCGAAGATCGGCATTCGGATCGACGTCTCGGCGATCACGGCGGACAGTCGCTGCGTGCTGCCCGTTTCGGTCGGCAGTCCCGACACGGAGGTGAACGCGGCGGCCGCCACGGTGCTGATCTTCCCGGTCCGCCCCACGACGGAGAAGCCTGAAAACGCCCAATGACCCGGCCGGATCAATCAACTGAAAAATTAACCATATAACCTTCCTAATATGAAAAAAGGTTTTTTATCGTTTTTTCTGTTCACGGCTTTCGCCCTGGCGCTCTGCCCGTCGTGCAAAGACGACGAGACGGCCGAATGGAAAAACGTCGCTTTCTCGGTAGCGTCCAACCTCGCCCCCGAAAACGGGACCATCCCCTACGAAGGGAGCACGGTCGTGTTCACCGTAACGACCGACGGCAAATGGACCTATGCGATAGACCAGAGCAAGACCGACTGGTTCACCCACCCCACCGTCGACGGCATGACGCTGGCGATTCTGATTCCGGAAAACACCGTGAGCAGGGAGCGCTCCGGCGTAGTCCGGTTCATCTCGGTCTCGGACCCCACGCTGGTCGAGGAGTTCACCATCACGCAGGAACCCGGACCTGTGCCGCCCGAAGCGCCGAAAGCCGACCTGCTCGACGTTGTCTTCCACGCCGACGGCACGGCCGAGGACGTATCGCCGCTCAAGAACGAGGTGCTCTCCTACCCCGGCACGGCGCTGACCTGCTATTACCACGACGTCTACAAGCGCATCGTGACCAACTACACGCACACCCCGGGGCAGGGTTCCCGCAAGGATTCCTATTACCGGGTGGACTACTACACGAACGAGACGTTCAAGCAGGGTCTGGACGACGGCCACACGCTGGAGGTCGTCCTGCGTTCGAACCGCAACGACGGCACGAAGGAGTACAAGCCCTTCTCGGCGCATGAAGCCGGCGGCACGGGTTTCCTGATCTGCAAGGAGGGCCAGGGAGGCCATCCGGCCTGCATCACATTCCTGCCCAATGTGAGCACCACGGGCAAAAGCACGTGGCGCTGGGCGCAGAGCGACGTGACGCCCGAACCGGGCCGCTACTACCACGTCGTGGGCGTCTGGGACAAAACCGCCGAGAAAGCCTATATCTACGTGGACGGCCAACTCAAGGGCACGGCCGACGCTCCGGGCGAACTGATCCACGCCAAGGACGGCGCACGGTGGTTCGCGCTGGGCGGCGACTCGGCCGTAGGCTCGATGGGCAACGCATGGAACGGCGAAGTGGTTCTGGCCCGCGTCTTCGACGACGCGCTGACCGGGGACCAGATCGCCCTGCTCTACCAGGATGCGGCGTTCGCCGGCCAGACGCCCGTGGAATTCGCACTCTCGAACCTCACCTACCTGACCAGGTGCGAGATCGGCGCAGGCTACACCTATACGGTCTACGGCAACGGTTTCGCAGCCGGCGACAAGGTGAAGTTCACCTCGTCGGCCAACGTGACCGCAGCGTTCACGGCCGACGCCGCATTCACCGAAGCCTCCGGCGACAATACCCTTCAGTCGCTGGCAGTGACCCTCCCCGCGGGGATTCCCGCCGGAACGGGCCGGTATTTCATGGCGCTCGTCCGCAACGGCAGCCAATACCCGCTCGGCACGGTCGAATTCACCGTCTGCGACAATCCCTCCGTCTCGATGCCCCGGATCATCGCGCACCGCGGCCAGCATCAGGACGGCGTGGAGAATTCGACCGAGAATTCGATCGCTGCCCTGACCAACGCCCAGAAACTGGGCATCCACGGCGCCGAGTTCGACGTCTGGATCACCGCCGACGACGTGCCGGTGATCAACCACAACACGACGGTGGCAGGCAGCGACCTGCGGATCGAAGAGAGCGCCTATGCACAGATCAGGGACCTCACGCTGGCCAACGGCGAAAAACTACCGACGCTTGACGCCTATCTGGAGCAGGGCGCCAAGGACGCTTCGATGAAACTGATCTGCGAAATCAAGACCCACAGTTCGGCCGCAAGCAACACGCGGGCCGTCAACGCCGTCGTGGCCGCCGTCAAGGCGAAGTCGATGGAGACGCGGGTCGATTACATCGCCTTCGACTACGAGGTCTGCAAGCAGCTCCGGGCGGCCATGCCCGCGGCCGGCGTACAGTACCTGGGCGGCGACAAGGCTCCGGCCGAAGTCGCGGCGGACAAGCTCTCGGGCATCGACTACCAGTATTCGACCGTGCTTTCGAAAAAACCCGAGTGGGTGACGGAAGCCCACGCCGGCGGAATCGAGGTCAACGCCTGGACGGTCAATTCGACGGCCGACATGATGGCCTGCATCGCGCTGGGTGTCGACTACATCACCACCGACAACCCCGCCACGCTGAAAAAACTGCTGGAGACACCGTTCGTCACAGCCCCGAAATAACCGCGGAGGCTCCGTTTCGGATTTCTGGATTCACAGGCCGGACGATTGTCCGGCCTGCGTTCTTTGCGGAATCCGCGTTTTTTTATTAGTTTTATACCCGAAATCAACCTTATACGACAACCCTGCAATGAAGAAACTTTTGGTATTGGCATGGGCCGGCGCTGCGTTGCTGTCCGGCGGCATGCTCCGGGCGGAAAACATCCTCCTCTCGACCCGGAATTCCTCGCTGCTGCTGACGGCAGAAAAAGGCAAAACCCCTCTGTTCCAGTATTTCGGAGCGCGCGTCGCCTCGCCCGACGACATCCTCGCCAGCGGAGCGGCGTTCGGCGATGCGGCCTACCCGCAGTTCGGCGCCCAGTGTTACCGCGAAGTAGCCATTCAGGCGACGCACGGCGACGGTTCGATGTCGCTCGAACTGGCTGTCGAGTCGGTGTCGCGCGACCGCAGGGACGGCTCCGAAACCACCGCCATCGCCATGAAGGACAAGCACTACCCGTTTTTCGTGACGCTCTTCTACAAGACCTACGACGACTGCGAGGTGATCGAGACGTGGACCGAGATCAGCCACACGGAGAAGAAACCCGTGACGCTCTACCGGTTCGCATCGGCCTACATGCCCGTCCGCCGGGGCGACACGTGGCTGACGCATTTCCACGGCACATGGGGAGCGGAATGCTACCTCCACGAAGAACCGCTGACCGACGGCATGAAGGTGCTCAAGAACAAGGACGGCGTACGCAACACGCAGCGCGACAACCCCTCGCTGATGATCTCGCTCGACGGACGCCCCCGGGAGTTGACAGGCCGCGTCATCGGCGGCACGCTGGCCTGGGCCGGCAACTACCGCATCGCCCTGGACAACGACAACACCCACACCACGCACCTCTTCGCGGGCATCAACGAGGAGCAGTCGCAATACACGCTGCAACCCCGCGAGGTCTTCACGACCCCGGTATTCGCCTTCACGTTCAGCGACGAGGGCAAGAGCGGCGTGAGCCGCAACATCCACCGATGGGCGCGCCTCCACCGGCTCAACCACGGAACCGAGCTTCGCGACGTGCTGCTCAACTCGTGGGAGGGCGTCTATTTCAAGGTCAACCAGGAAGGCATGGACCGGATGATGGCCGACCTGGCGGACCTGGGCGGCGAACTGTTCGTGATGGACGACGGCTGGTTCGGCGACAAATACCCGCGCAACAACGGCGAGACGAGCCTCGGAGACTGGACGGTCTGCCGCGAGAAACTGCCGCAGGGCATCGAGGGTCTGACCGAGTCGGCCCGCAAACACGGCGTGAAGTTCGGCATCTGGATCGAACCCGAGATGACCAACACCCGGAGCGAACTCTATGAGAAGCATCCCGACTGGGTGATCCAGCAGCCCTACCGCGAAAACCGCAAGGGCCGCGGCGGCACGCAGCAGGTGCTCGATCTGTCGAACCCCGCGGTGCAGGAGTTCGTCTTCAGCGTGGTCGACCGTCTGATGACCGCGCATCCCGACATCGCCTACATCAAGTGGGACGACAACATGACGCTCTACAACTACGGCTCGACCTTCCTGCCGGCCGACCGGCAATCGCACCTCTACATCGAGTACCACCGCGGCATGGACAAGGTGCTGCGGCGCATCCGGGAGAAATATCCCCGTCTGGTGATGCAGTCGTGCGCCAGCGGCGGCGGACGGGTCAACTATGGCGTCCTGCCCTACTACGATGAATTCTGGACCTCGGACAACACCGACGCTCTGCAACGCATCTACATGCAGTGGGGCGTGTCGAACTTCTATCCCGCCGTGGCGATGGCTTCGCACGTGAGCGCCTCGCCCAACCACCAGACGGGCCGCAACGTTCCGCTCAAACTGCGCTTCGACGTGGCCATGTCGGGACGCCTGGGGCTGGAGCTGCAACCCTCAAAGATGACCGGCAAAGAGAAGGAGTTCGCCCGCAGGGCGATCGCCGACTACAAGAAGATCCGCCCCATCGTGCAGCAGGGCGACCTCTACCGGCTGATCTCGCCCTACGACAAGACAGGCTATGCATCGCTGATGTACGTCGCACCCGAAAAGGACCGCGCCGTCTGGTTCGTCTACAAGCTGGAGCACTTCCTCAACATGCCGTCGCCGGCCTTCCGCATGGCGGGTCTCGACCCCGGCAAACGCTACCGGATCACCGAACTGAACGTCGACGGGAAGCCGGTCCCGCAGGACGGCAAGACCTTCAGCGGCGCGTTCCTGATGGAGAACGGACTCGAATTCACGGTGGGCAAGGAATATGCGAGCCGCGTACTCGAACTCAAAGCGGTGGAGTAATCATCGGTCAGAAACGGCTGTCCGAAATCCGGGCCGCCCAACAAATCCCCGAAACGACGCCCGGTCCCGGGAGGTTCGTTTCGGGGATTCCGCATCTCTTTTCGCTCTTTTCCCTGCATATCCGCCGTTTCATCCGCCTCGCTGCAATTCCGGCGGCGGCGTTCTTCACACACAAAGGTTTTAACAAGGCATCCTGTCATTTAATTATGAATTATGAATTATGAATTATGAATTTTAGTTAACTTTGCGGATCGTAACGACTAAACATAACATATCGCCATGTACAGAACCCATACCTGCGGCTGCCTCCGGGCCTGCAACGTCAACCAAACCGTCACCCTGGCCGGATGGGTGCAGAAAGTGAGGAACCTCGGCGCCATGACCTTCATCGACTTGAGGGACCGTTACGGCATCACCCAGATCGTCGTCGAGGAACACTCCCCCGCCGAGGCGCGCGAAACGGTCTGCCGCGTGGGCCGCGAATGGGTCATCCAGGTCGTCGGCAAAGTCGTCGAGCGGCAGTCGAAAAACCCCAAAATGCCGACGGGCGACATCGAGGTCACGGCCGAGAAGGTGGCCATCCTGCACGAAGCCGAAGTGCCCCCCTTCACCATCGAAGAGGTCTCGGACGGCGGCGACGACCTGCGCATGAAGTACCGCTACCTCGACCTGCGGCGTCCGCCCCTGCAACGCAACATGATCCTGCGCCACAAGATGGCCCAGGAGATCCGCCGCTTCCTCTCCGACGAAGGATTCCTCGAGATCGAAACCCCCTGCCTGGTGGGTTCGACCCCCGAAGGAGCGCGCGACTTCGTCGTGCCGAGCCGCATGTCGCCCAACCAGTTCTACGCCCTGCCCCAATCGCCGCAGACGCTCAAGCAACTGCTGATGGTCGCCGGCTACGACAAGTATTTCCAGATCGTGCGCTGCTTCCGCGACGAGGACCTGCGCGCCGACCGCCAGCCCGAGTTCACGCAGATCGACTGCGAGATGTCGTTCGTCGAGCAGGAGGACGTGCTCGAAATCTTCGAACGCTGGGCCAAGCACATGTTCAAGCACGTGATGGGGATCGAGCTGACCGAGCCGCTGCGCCGCATGCCGTGGATCGAGGCGATGGAGAAATACGGCTCGGACAAACCCGACCTGCGCTTCGGCATGGAGTTCGCGGAGATCACCGACCTCGCCAAAGGGCACGGTTTCAGCGTGTTCGACGATGCCGAGTACATCACCGGATTCGCCGCCACGGGCTGCGCCGCGTACACCCGCAAGCAGATCGACGCCCTGACGGAGTTCGTCAAACGGCAGCAGATCGGCGCCAAGGGACTCGTCTGGATCCGTGTCGAGGAGGGCTGCGTGAAGTCGTCGATCGACAAGTTCTACTCCCCCGAGGAGGTGCGCGCCATGGCCGAACGCTGCGGCGCCAAGGCCGGCGACATGGTTTTCATCCTCTGCGGCAAGAAGTTCAAGACGCTGACGCAGCTGTGCGCCCTGCGTCTTGAAGTGGCTCAGCAGCTGGGCCTGCGCGATCCGCAGAAGTTCGCCCCGCTGTGGGTGGTGGATTTCCCGCTCTTCGAGTGGGACGACGAGACGCAGCGCTACTACGCCGTGCACCATCCCTTCACGGCCCCCAAGCTCGAAGACGTGCAATACCTCGACAGCGACCCGGGCCGCGTGCGCGCCAACGCCTACGACTTCGTCTGCAACGGCACGGAGATCGGCGGCGGTTCGATCCGTATCCACGACTCGAAGTTGCAGGAGAAGATGTTCGAACTGCTGGGCTTCACGCCCGAGGAGGCGCAGAAGCGCTTCGGCTTCCTGATGAACGCCTTCAAGTACGGCGCGCCCCCTCACGGCGGCCTTGCGTTCGGTTTCGACCGTCTGTGCTCTTTGTTCGGCGGCTCGGAGTCGATCCGCGACTACATCGCCTTCCCGAAGAACAACGCCGGCCGCGACGTGATGCTCGACGCCCCGGGCTACATCGACCAGACGCAGCTCGACGAGTTGTATCTGCAACTGCGCAAGCCGGAGGAGTAGAGGAAAAAATCGTTCTTAAAACAAGAGAAGAGCCGATAATTATATATCGGCTCTTCTCATTATTAAACCTATTAATCCAGAGGACAATATCCTAATCTATCATATCTAAAGTAAGTATTTATAATACTTTTTCATTACACCATACATTAAGCGACTCACATACCTTATCGAATATTAATAAATCCGTTGAATCCCATTTCCTTCAGATTCAAATCCCCAATAACAATGCCAAACCCGGCCATTGATTTTATCCAAAAGCAAAAAACTATAAATATTAGAGGTTGGATAAATTTCAAACCGGTCATTCACCCAATCATCCTCATAGTCAACAAGTCGCTTATAATTTACATCAGTTTCATACCTTTTATTATCCTCATAACTCCATTGGATTCTATAGATATACCCCATTTTAGTATCCAATTTCAAAAAATTATACATATTGGAAGTTGGATAAATTTTATATCGATTAGCCGATTTTGCAAATACTTCTCCGTGAATTTTCACCGAGTTCTCGGCATCTATGTCGGATATTGAATTTACAACTGATGTCGCAATAGAATCCGAATTTGTCGTCAAAATAGACGTAGGATCATTATTGCCAACCCGAATCGAATCACGCTGAATTTCTTGCGCAAATAAGCAATCATTCCAAAATAGGAATACAAATAAGAAGTAAAAAAATCTCATTGCTGAAACTAATTCTCCCACCCGCACCCCGGCGGCATAAACAAAAAAGAAAGCGTGGTGCCGAAGCCCATTTCAGAATCGCAGGTCGTAGGATACCTTTGCAGCCAAAATAAGCAACAACCCCCACGCCTATACCCGCAGAATACGGATACGACGCAGCAAGATGTTTGCCTATTCCGCGCTGCAATGAATTTCCTACGTTCACGATTCGGGAACAGACTTACACTTTCCGTGTTTGTCAGTATGTTCGACAAATATAGGATTATTTTTTGAAAATTTCCTATCTTTGTTCCTAATAAATCGAACATGCCATGCCGAACATTCCTTTAGCCGAACGACTGCGCCCCCGCACGATAGACGAATACATCGGGCAGGAGCACCTCGTGGGCAAAAACGGGGTGTTCCGCAAGTTCTTCGAGACGGGCAACGTCCCGTCGTTCATCCTCTGGGGACCTCCGGGCGTGGGCAAGACCACGCTGGCGAAGATCGTCGCCACACAGTTGGAACGCCCGTTCTTCACCCTCTCGGCCGTCACGTCGGGCGTGAAGGACGTGCGCGAGGTGATCGAGTCGGCGCGCAAGCAGCGGTTCTTCGACCAGAAGGCCCCGCTGCTGTTCATCGACGAAATCCACCGCTTCAACAAGTCGCAGCAGGATTCGCTCTTAGGGGCCGTCGAACAGGGCGTCTTCACGCTCATCGGCGCGACGACCGAAAACCCCTCGTTCGAGGTGATCTCGCCGCTCTTGAGCCGCTGTCAGGTCTACATCCTCAAGTCGCTCGAAGACAAGGACCTGCAAACGTTGCTCGACCGTGCCCTGACGACCGACACCGAGCTGAAAGAGCGCGACATCGAGGTCACGGAAACCGGCGCGCTGTTCCGCTTCTCGGGCGGCGACGCGCGCAAGCTGCTCAACATCCTCGAAATCGTCGTCGGGGCCACCGACGGCAAGGTGACGATCACCGACCGGTACGTCACCGACTGCCTCCAGCAGAACATCGCCCTCTACGACAAGAACGGCGAACAGCACTACGATGTCATTTCGGCCTTCATCAAATCGGTCCGCGGCAGCGACCCCAACGCCGCGATCTACTACCTGGCGCGGATGCTGGCCGGGGGCGAGGAGCCGCGGTTCCTGGCCCGGCGTCTGGTGATCCTGGCCTCGGAGGACATCGGGCTGGCCAATCCCAACGCCCTGCTGCTGGCCAACGCCTGCTTCGACACGGTGCACAAGATCGGCATGCCCGAGGCGCGCATCACGCTGGCCGAGACGACGATCTACCTGGCCACCAGCCCCAAGAGCAATTCGGCCTACATGGCCATCAACAAGGCGATGTCGCTGGTCGAGCGCGACACCACGAACCGTCCCGTGCCGCTGCACCTGCGCAACGCCCCGACCCGCCTGATGGACAAGGCGGGCTACGGCAAAGGCTATAAATACGCCCACGACTACGCGGGGCATTTCGCCGAGCAGGAGTTCCTGCCCGAGAGCCTTTCGGGCACGAAGTTCTACGAACCCGACACGCAGAACGCCGCCGAGGCCAAAATCGCCGAACGGATGGCGCAGCTGTGGAAAGACAAGTACCAATGAAACGCATCGGCATTATATCCGACACCCACGGAACCTTCGACGACACGCTCCGCGAATTTCTGAAAGACGTGGACGAAATCTGGCATGCGGGCGACATCGGCTCGATCGAGCTGGCCGACCGGATCGCCGCATTCAAGCCGCTCCGCGCCGTGAGCGGCAACATCGACGGCGGCATGACCCGCCGCGTCTATCCCGCGTTCCAGGCCTTCGAGTGCGAGCGGGTGCAGGTGCTGATGACCCACATCGGAGGTTATCCCCGCCATTACGACCCGCGCGCCGTGCAGAAAATCCAGTCCGTGCACCCGAAACTCTTCATCGCCGGGCATTCCCACATCCTCAAAGTCATCTACGATCCCGTCTACGACCTGCTCCATGTCAACCCCGGAGCCGCCGGGGAGTTCGGCTTCCACAAGGTCCGCACGGCCGTACGCCTTACGATCGACGGCGCGGAGATGCGCGACATGGAGGTCGGCGAGTGGCCCCGCTGCTGAAAACCCGGCGGGCGGAGAGCTAAAACCGACTGTCCGGGAGAGCCTTTTCCGTCACAAAATCACCCGAAATAAAATTTTATACCCCAAAAGGCCGGAAATGCATTCCGGGCGGATTTCGGTGATCGTCAGCGAAATATCCGGAACATTCCGGCAAGTCGCGTCATAAAAAAGCCGATTCTATACATTTCCGTCCGGAAACACTCCGATAAAGCCCGCAAGATATTGGAAGTCAGCCGGTAAACCCGATGCCTTGGGGCTGCTCCGAAAATGCCCGTCCGACGGAAAGGCCTCTGCGTCAGCCACCAAAGTTCAGACACTAAACAAAAACGGCCGCATAATAATCACATACGCGCTCTCGTTAGTATGGCGAATTCATAACGACGACGCAACATGCAACCAAAAATTTCGAAAACGTTGGAGGGCATCATCGCCCGTTCGGCATTCAACACGACGAAGGCGGGAATGACGCATTCGCTCAAGGACTTCCTCACGCTGGAACTGCTCCGCGAAGAGGGGTCGCTCGCCTACCAGCTTTTATCCTCCCGGCTCAAGGACTGGGAGCTTTATCAGGTGCGCCTGCGCATCGAACGCGAGGTAATCAGCGCCAAACAGCAGGAGACCCGGTCGCCCGAGGAGTATTACCGCGACTTCACCGAGGAACTGCTCGCAATGCCGGGCGTCGCCCGGAGCGTGTCGACGGCCCACGCGCTGCTGGCCATCATCAGCGACCGTTCGACGGCGACCGCGCGCGTACTGGAGATGTACGGCGTGACGGCCGACAGCGTGTCCGGAGACCTGCAAAAATTCGCCGTGGGCGACGACTTCCGCACCGAAGTGCAGGTTCACATGCTCGACTTCGGCGAGGAGAACAGGAACGAGGAGAAAGGCCCGGCCCACCTGCTGGACAAGTTCGGCGTGAACCTCACGCGGCTGGCCCGCGAGGGGAAGATCGACCCGGTCATAGGCCGCGAGCAGGAGATCGAACGCGTGGTGCAGATCCTCTCGCGCCGCAAGAAAAACAACCCGATCCTGATCGGCGAGGCCGGCGTGGGCAAGAGCGCCATCGTCGAAGGGCTGGCGCTGCGCATCGCGCGCGGCGAAGTGCCCTACACCATCGCCGACAAGACGCTCTTCTCGCTCGACGTCTCGTCGCTCGTGGCGGGCACGAAGTTCCGCGGCGAGTTCGAGGAGCGCATGCAGCAGCTGCTGGACGAACTGCGCAAAGCCAAGGACACGATCATCTTCATCGACGAGATACACACCATCGTGGGCGCCGGCTCCACGCAGGGCAGCCTCGACACGGCCAACATCCTCAAACCGGCCCTCGCGCGCGGCGAACTGCAAACCATCGGCGCCACGACGCTCGACGAGTACCGCGAGAACATCGAGACCGACTCGGCCCTCGAACGCCGCTTCCAGAAGGTGGTGATCGAGCCGACGACACCCGAGCAGACGCTCCAGATCCTGCGCAACATCGCGCCCCACTACGAGCGCCACCACAAGGTGCACTACACCGAGGAGGCGTTGCAGGCCTGCGTGACGCTCACCGGGCGTTACGTCACCGACCGCTATTTCCCCGACAAGGCCATCGACGCGCTGGACGAGGCCGGCTCGCGGGCGCACCTGCAATCGGCACGCGAACCGGAGGAGCTGCGGGCCATGAAGACGGCGCTCAGCGACGCCAAACGCGAACGCCGCGAAGCGGTCGAGGCGCTGGTCTACGAGAAGGCCGCCTCGGCGCGCATGCGGGAAATCGCGCTGCGCTCGAAGCTGGGCGAGAGCCGCGCCGAATGGAAGCGCTCGCTCGAAAGCAATCCCGTGGAGATCACCGCAAGGCATATCCAGGAGGTGATTACCGCCATGACGGGCATCCCTGCGGAGCGCGTCTCGGACGGCGAGATGATCCGTCTGCAAACCCTGCGCGAACACCTCGCCAAGCGCGTCGTGGGACAGCAGGAGGCCGTGGAGAAGATTTCGCGCACCATCCGCCGTTCGCGCGCCGGACTGAAGGACGAAAACCGCCCCATCGGCGTCTTCCTCTTCGTCGGGCCCACGGGCGTCGGCAAGACGCTGCTGGCCAAGGAGGTGTCGAAATGGCTGTTCGACGAGCGCCGCGGGCTGATCCGGATCGACATGAGCGAATACGGCGAAAAACACAACGTGGCGCGCCTGATCGGCTCGCCCCCGGGATACGTCGGTTACGGCGAAGGAGGCCAGTTAACGGAGGCCGTGCGTCGTCAGCCCTACGCCGTGGTGCTCTTCGACGAGATCGAGAAGGCCCATCCCGAGGTCTTCAACGCCATGTTGCAGATCTTCGACGAAGGACACCTCACCGACGGCTCGGGACGCAAGGTCGACTTCCGGAACACGATCATCATTATGACCTCGAACGTGGGTTCGCGGGCCGTGGTCCGGAAATCGGTGCAGGTGGGTTACAGCACCACCTCGAAGAGCGCCGTGGCCGACCGGACGCCCCAGAGCGAGTACTGCAAGGCTCTGGAGCACACCTTCGCCCCGGAGTTCCTCAACCGCATCGACGACATCGTGCTGTTCCGCACGCTGGAGATCGCCGACGTGGAACGGATCGTCGACCTGGAATTGCAGGGGCTGATGGCCCGCACGGGCAGGCTGGGCTACAAGGTGAAGATCACCGAAGGGGCCAAACGCCGGCTGGCGGCCATGGGCTACGAGTCGCGCTACGGCGTGCGTTCGCTCAAGCGGACGCTGATGGACAACGTCGAGGAACCGCTCTCGACGCTGATCATCGACGGCAAGCTCCACGAGGGCGACACCGTGATCGTGGAGTCGGACAAGGGCCGCGGCGTAAAACTGCGCGTGGCATAACCGACCGCTCGCAGAGAGGGACCGGGATCGTTTCCCAGCCCCTTTTCGCATTTTTCCGGCAGGAAAGGATGCGATATTTTCCATTTTTCCTAAATTTGTGCGAATATTTCATACCTCTTCAGAGAAACCGAATGCGTCCGATTTCTCTGAAAACCCTCTCCGGGGCCTTGTTTATAACCCTCTGCGCCGCGACGACGGCGTTCGCAGCAACCACTGAAGCCGACAGCCTGTCCGCAGCGCTGTCCCGGGCGCGCACGCCCGCCGAACGGGAGCAGACCTATGTCCGGCTGGCCGACCTCTGCGCCGACAGCACGGCGCTCGCCGCCCTCTACTGGGAAGCCGCACTCACCGAAGCCGCCGGAGCCGGAGACGACTACGGATGCCGGGAGGCGCTGGACCGGCTCGTGCAGGGATTCTCGGCGAAGCAGCCCGAACGGGCTTTGGAGTACGTCCGCCTTGCGGACAGCCTCCTGCCCGACCGCCGCTTCGCGCTGTTCCGTGCATCGCTCAACGCCTTCTGGCTCTGGAAGCAGATGTCGGTGGCCAACTCGTTCGAGGCGATCGACCGCGCGCAGGCGGAGTTCCGCGAGCGGCAACCGGGCAGCCTCACCCCCGAGGAGGAGATCGAATGGGAATTCCTCACGGGACTCTCCATCGACTATTCGTCGATCGCCACCGAAGCCTACGGCAACATTCCCCAGGCCATCCCCTATGTGGAGCAGGCTCTCGCCAAGCTCGAAAAATACCCGCTGGAGGAACGCGTTCACTTCGAAAAACTCTGCCGCGAGGAACTTGCAGACATCTATCTCTACGCCGACGATCCGCGCGCCGCCGGTCAGATCGGCCGGTGCATCGACCTGCACCGCGCGTGGGTGGCTGCCGACAAACGTTTCGAACGCCCCCGCCGCGACTCGGCGGAATACCTGATGCGGTCCTACGGCAAGATGGTCTTCCTGGGCGGCCTCCTCACCCGGGAGGAGGTGGACGGCTACTACGACAAATGCATGGAGCTGGCGCGCGGGCGCGGCGACCGCGAGGAGATATACAACACCAGCGCCCGTTATTACCGGGACAGGGGCGACTACGAGCGGAGCACGGCCTACATGGATTCGCTGCTGACCCACTACGCCGAGACCGGCAAAAAGGCGGATCTCGGCTCCATCTACATAGCGCAGTCGCACCTGTATGAAAAGGCGGGCGATTACGCAAAAGCCCTCGAAGCCATGCGGAAAGGCAACGACTTCCGCTACCACAGCCGCATGGACCAGGCGCAGAGCAAGCTGGCCGAGATGCAGGCGCTCTACGACGTCAACCGCCTCGAACTCGAAAAGTCCCGGCTGGCCGACCGCAACAAACTCTTCCTGCTTGTCGCCGGCGGCATCGTGCTGCTGCTGCTCGCCGGCTGGGCCGCCTACCAGCAGGCGATGGTCCGGCGGCTGAAGCTGGAGCGCACGCAGTTCATGGCAGCCAGCGAAGAGGCGCAGCGCCAAAGCCGCCGCGCCCAGGAGAGCGAAAAAATGAAGACCGCCTTCATCAACTCGATGTGCCACGAGATACGCACGCCGCTGAACGCCATCAACGGCTTCTCCGAACTGCTGCTCACGGAACAGGAGCCTGCGGCCCGGCAGGCTTTTCAGGCCGAGATCTGGAAGAGCACCACGGCCCTGACCGCCCTGCTGGAGAACATGCTCGAACTCTCGCAGCTCGTCAGTTCCGAAAGCCCGCTCCCGGTCGCCCAGACCGACATCCGCCTGCTCTGCGCCGAACGGCTGGAGCTGCAAAAGCAGCTCGGCGACAATCCGGCGGTCGAATACGTCAACGAAGCGGGAACGGAGATCGAGATACCCACCAATGCCTTCTACCTGACGCGCGTCGTCGACAACCTGCTGCATAACGCCGCCAAGTTCACCGCCGCAGGACGCATCACGCTCCGTTGCCGCAACGACGAGTCCCGGCGCACGTTGCAAATCAGCGTCAGCGACACGGGCATCGGCATCCCGCCCGAAAAGCAGGAGTGGGTGTTCGAACACTTCACCAAGGTCGACCCCTTCAAACCCGGTTCGGGCATCGGGCTTTACCTCTGCCGCCTGATCGTCACCCGCCTCGGGGGGGGGGCGACATCCGCGTCTGCCCCGAATACAGCGAGGGCTGCTGCATCCGCATCGAACTGCCCTACTGATCCGCACCGCGGGCACTTTCGCAGCCCCTTCTTCCGGCGCTTTTTCCGCCCCGGGAGGGGTTTGTGAATTGCAATCCCGGCGGAAATGGCTATCTTTGCACCTCAATACCCGAATCGAATGTACAGTTTCGCAACATACAAAGACCAATACAAAGCCAACCTGCGGCTGGCGCTGCCCGTGGTGCTGACACAGCTGGGGCAGATCCTCACGCAGGTCGCCGACAACCTGATGGTCGGCCGCTACGGAGGCAGCGACCCCACGCCGCTGGCCGCCGTGTCGTTCGGCGGCGCCGTCTTCTTCATCCTCTTCATCGCCGCCGTCGGCATCGCACTCGGCATGACGCCCCTCGTGGGCGAACTCTACGCCCAGGGCGACCGCGAAAAATCGGCGGGCCTGCTGCAAAACGGCATCCTCTTCTACGGACTGCTCGGCCTGACGATGGCCGTCGTGCAGTATGCCGCCATCCCGCTGCTCTATCATCTCGGCCAACCCGCCGAAGTGGTCGATATGGCCATCCCCTATTACAGGATGCTGGTGTGGAGCATGCCGTTCATCATGCTGTTCTTCACCTTCAAGCAGTTCCTCGAAGGCGTGGGCAACACGAAGGTCGAGATGTTCGTCACGATCGCGGCCAACCTCGCGAACATCGGCTTCAACTGGGTGTTCATCTACGGCCGCTACGGATTTCCCGAGATGGGCGCCGAGGGCGCGGGCCTGGGCACGCTGATGTCGCGCATCATCGCCCCGATGCTGATGATCGGCTACTTTTACAGCCGCAGCAAATACCGCGTCTATCTCGAAGGCTTTTCGCCGCGCAACTACTCGTGGGCGTCGGTCAGACAACTGCTGCACATGGGCCTGCCGATCTCGATGCAGATGTTCCTCGAAGCCTCGGCCTTCGTCGGCACGGGAATTATGATGGGGTGGTTCAACAAGGAGACGATGAGCGCCAACCAGATCGCCACGACCATCGGCAACTGCGCCTTTATGATCGTCATGTCGATCGGCGCGGCCACCACCATCCGCGTGTCGCACTGCTACGGCGCGCGCGACATCGGCCAGCTGTCGCTCGCGGCCAAGGCGTCGTACCACCTCGTGCTGGCGTGGAACGCCCTCGCAGCGCTGGTTTTCATCACGATGCGCAACGTGATCCCGACCTTCTTCACCACCAACGCCGAGGTGATCGCCATCGCCTCGAACCTGATGGTCTTCGCTGCGCTCTACCAACTGTCGGACGGCATCCAGAACGTCTCGGTGGGTATCCTGCGGGGCATTCAGGACGTGAAGATCATCATGCCGATCGCCTTCGTCTCCTACTGGCTGCTGAACCTCCCGGCGGGCTACCTGTTCGGTTTCACGATGGGCATGGGTCCTTCGGGGCTTTTCCTGGGCTTCTCGTTCGGGCTGTCGGCCGCAGCCGTGATGATGATCGTGCGCATCCGCCGCAGCATCAGCCGTTTGCATGCAAACGGGAATTCACAATCCACAATTCGCAATTCATAAATTCAGTTTGCAGGCATAGTTCCCGAATAAGCCAAAATTGTGAATTCTGAATTCTGAATTCTGAATTATTTTGTATCTTTACGCAAATTATACCCAATCATGGATACCGAAAAACGACATACGGGCGCCTGCAAACCCGAAGTGGGCCGCGGGTGCGCCTTTTGCAACTGCGGCTCGGAGCCGGAAGCCAAACTCTGCGACGGGTGCTTCAAGCTCCACGAAACGGCCTGGCTCGACGAGTACCCGGTCAACATGCCGAGCGACATCGTCGAGGTGCGTTTCAAGAACACCCGCCGTTCGTTCTACCAGAACGTCAACAACCTCGACCTCAAACGGGGCGACATCGTGGCCGTCGAAGCGTCGCCGGGCCACGACATCGGCGTCGTGTCGCTCACGGGCGACCTGGTGGCGCGCCAGATGCGCCGCACGGGATTCAACCCCTACAACGGCGAATACAAGAAGATCTACCGCAAGGCCAAACCCTACGATATCGAAAAGTGGCAGGAGGCCATCGCGCTGGAGCACGAGACGATGATCGCCTCGCGGCAGATCGCCGCCGACATGGGCCTGAACATGAAAATCGGCGACGTGGAGTATCAGGGCGACAAGATCAAGGCCATCTTCTACTACATCGCCGACGAGCGCGTGGACTTCCGCGAACTGATCAAGGTCTTCGCCGAACGGTTCCACATCCGCATCGAGATGAAGCAGATCGGCGCCCGCCAGGAGGCCGGACGCATCGGCGGACTGGGCGCCTGCGGCCGCGAACTGTGCTGCGCGTCGTGGATGTCGAGCTTTTCGAGCGTCACGACCGGAGCCGCGCGCGTGCAGGACATTTCGCTCAACCCCCAGAAGCTGGCCGGGCAGTGCTCGAAACTCAAGTGCTGCATGATGTACGAATACGACACCTATGTCGACGCCCGCAAGGAGTTCCCGCGCCTGCGCGAACCGCTCCAGGCCGCCGAAGGCGAATGGTTCTGCGTCAAGAGCGACGTGCTGGCCGGAACGATGACCTTCTCTTCGTCGAAGGAGGCGATGGCCAACGTCACCACGTTGCCCGTTTCGCGCGTGCGGGAGATCATGGCGCTGAACCGCCAGGGCAAGAAGGTCGAACGGTTGCAGGACGCCGACGACATCCGCCCGGAGATCGAGGAGCCGACCTACCGTTCGGAGGAGGATAGCATCACCCGCTTCGACCAGGCCAAACGCCGCAAGCGCGGCGGCCGCAACAACAAGGGCCGCGGCGAGCAGGGACGCCCCGCAGGGCAGAACGGACAGACGCCGCAGGAGTCCGGCGGGGAGACCCGCCAGCCGCGTGAAGGACAGCCCGGCCGTCCCGACAGGCAGCCGCGCCGCAACGACCGTCCGCGCAACGGAGGCAACGGAGGGGAGCGTCAGAACGGCGGCAACGGCGGCAACGGCGAGCGTCCGCACAACGGCAACGGCCGCGGCGACAATAACCGAGGCGAAAACAACGGCCGCGAACCCCGTGAAAACAACGGAGGCGGCCGCGAAGGCGGAAACCGCAGCCGCAACAACCGCAACCGCCGCCGCGGAAACGGAAACGGAAACGGAAACGGAAACGGAAACAACGGCGGAAACGCCCCGGCCGGCAATAACGGCAACGGAGGCGGCAGCGAAGGCGGCAATAACGGCGGAACGCATCAAAACCAATAGCGCGGTGAAACGCTCGGCAGGGCATATCGCGGCCGTGGCGGCCGCGCTTCTGGCCGGAAGCTGCGTCTCGCCCCACCAGTCGGCGGTCACCGACGTCAACCCCGCCCGGTGGGACTCGCGGGCCGAAATCCGCCTGCCGAACGCAGACACCGTGTCGCTGCGCGACGCCGTGATCTTCCTGCGCTGCAACGACCGCTTCGCGGAGGACACGTTGACGGTCCGCATCGCCACCGTAACCCCCGATTCGCTCCGCTTCGGGGAGTGGTTCCTGCTCGTCATCCCGCACCCGAAAGGTCCCGCGGCCCTGATGCGCGAGGCAGCGATCCCCTACCGCCGCCGAATCCGCCTCACGCAGCACGGCGACTACCGCTGCTCGGTCACGCCGGTCCGCCCCGTCCGCGGGGTCGAAGCCGTCGGCGTCGACCTGCAGCAAAGCAGATAACCGAAAACACATTACCGTCCTGCCGGCCCCGCAGTCCGGCGGAACAACAGACCACTATGGGCAAAGACAAGCTCCGCAGGTTCCGCGAGAACCTGACTTTCGAATGTTTCGTGCAACCCGAATTCGACGAGGTGTTCCACCGCGACCACCCGCTGAAAGGGAACTGGAACCGTGACTTCTTCCGCAACGACAATCCCATCGTACTGGAACTGGGCTGCGGCAAGGGCGAATACACCGTCGCGCTGGCTCAGCGCGACCCGCAGCGCAACTACATCGGCATCGACATCAAGGGCGCACGCATGTGGCGCGGCGCGAAGACCGCCACGGACCGCAGGATGCACAACGTAGGCTTCCTGCGCACACGCATCGAGTTCATCGACGCGCTGTTCGCCGAAAACGAAGTGTCCGAAATCTGGATCACCTTCCCCGATCCGCAGCTCAAGACCCGGCGGGCCAAGAAACGTCTCACCTCGCCGCTCTACCTGGCTTGTTACGCCCGCCTGCTCCGGCCCGACGGGTGGATCAACCTCAAGACCGACTCCAAGCACCTCTACGCCTACACGGGCGAGGTCATCCGCCATTACGGGCTGACTTGCGAGGTCTCCGAACCCGACATCTACGGTTCGGGGTTCGCCGACGAGGTGCTTTCGGTCAAGACGGCTTATGAAACCCGCTTTCTCGAAATGGGACTTCCGATCACCTACACGCGCTTCGCGCTGGGCGGCCGGCACGAATTCCCGTGGTTCGACTGGGAGGAGGACGACAAGGAGGAGAAAGACAACGAGGCCGAACGGCAGCTACGATAGCCTCGCACCCAGCTCCGACCACCCCGACCAGGCCTCTCCACCTCTCTTATAAATATAGGTATCAATTATTTCGGGCTTATCTACTAAATTTTTAGATCGAAAATTTGTTTTACTAAAAATTTAGTAGTAATATTGTGTCGTAAACCCGAAACAACACGACCTATGAATACCAAGATTACGGAACTGACTCGCGGCGAGGAGGAGATCATGCAGATTCTCTGGCGTCTGGGCGACGCGGTGGTCAACGACATCATCGCCCGGACCGACGAACCCCACCCCAAGTACACCACCGTCGCCACGTTTCTCAAGATTCTGGAGAACAAGGGCTTCGTCAGCCATACGGCCGAGGGCAAGAGCCACCGCTATTTTCCGCTGATCGGCCGCGAGGAGTATGCCCGCGGCGTCATGTCGTCGATGCTTTCCAGCTATTTCGACGGCTCGCTGGCCCAACTGGTGTCGTTCTTCTCGCGCCATGAAAACATCTCCGCCCGGGAGATGGATGAAATTCTCGAAATCATGCGCAACGCCAAAAAATAACCGCCGTGAAAACCCTCGCCATCTACGCCCTCGAAGTGCTGGCTTGCAGCGGCGTGCTGCTGGCGGCCTACGCCATCCTGCTCGAACGGCACGTGCGGTTCGGCTGGTGCAGGGCCTACCTGCTCGCATCGACCCTCCTGGCGGCGGTCATTCCGCTGCTGCGCATCCCCGTCTGGCCGGGCAAGGTGATCGAGGTCGCCCCGACGGTCGCACTGCCCGAGGCCGAATGGACCGCCGAGGTGGTCGAAGAGGCGGCTCCGGCCGTCACGCCCGAAGCGATATGCCTGGCGGTATACCTGATCGGGGTCGGGCTGGTCGCGGGCGTCATGCTGTGGCAGGTCGTGCGCATCCGCCGGCTGCGGCGCGGTGCGGCGATCACCCGCACGGAGCGTTTCACGCTCGTGCGCACCCCGCAGCGGATCGCGTCGTTCTCGTTCTTCCGCTCGATCTACCTCTGGGACCAGATCCCGGCCGGAGAGTTGCAGGCCATCGTAGCCCATGAGGCGAGCCATGTCGCCCACCGCCACTCCGCCGAGCGCGTGGCGATGGAATGCATGAAGGCCGCGCTGTGGTGGAACCCTTTCGTATGGCTCGCCGCACGGCGGCTCACCGAAGCCGAGGAGTTCGAAGCCGACAGCGACGTGCTGGCCGAAGGGTACGACATCGAACATTACATGAAAACCATATTCAGGCAGCTATTCGGTTATAGTCCGGAAATAGCCAACGGGCTGCGGGATTCCTTAACCAAAAAACGCTTTAAAATGATGACAACGAAAACTTCCGGCAGGCACTCCCTGCTGCGGCTGGCGGGAACGCTTCCCGCCGTGATAGGACTCCTGTGCGCTTTCTCGCTGACCACGCGCGCCGCCGAGGTCCGGATTGCAGAAACCGAAAAGGCCCCGGCCGACGAAACGGCGTCCCAGGACGCAACGAAGAAAAAAGTCTCCGTAACCGTCTTCCAGAACGGCCAGCCGCTTCCGGGCGCAATCGTACTGATCAGCAGATCGAACGTCGGAACCGTGACCGGCAAGGAGGGCACGGCGCAGATTTCAGCGGCTCCCGGCAATGAACTTGTCATCTCCTACGTCGGCTGCCAGACCCGGAAAGTCCGCGTCTCCGACAAATCCGGCGCAGAGAGTTTTGAAATCACCTTGGAGACCGAGAGCAACAAGCTCGACCCCGTCAGCGTAACCCCCGGCGACCAAAAAACGCCCGCGCCTCAAAGCGCCGCAGGAGCCGAAAAGGAGCGGAAAGCCAAACCGCTCTATATCGTCGACGGCGTCGAGCGGACGAGCATCGACGACATCGCCCCCAATACGATCGAACGGATCAGCGTCCTCAAAAATCAGTCCTCCACCGCAGTGTACGGTTCGCGGGGTAAAAACGGCGTGATCGTGATCACCACCAAAGGCGCAGCCAAACCGGCGGCTGACGAAGCCGTTTTCAACGAGAAACCCGGATCGGTCAAAATCGCCTCCGCGTCCACGGAAGACATGCCGTTTCTGATCGTCGAAAAGATGCCTTCGTTCCGCGGCGGCGACCTCAACGACTTCCGCGCGTGGGTGCAGGAGCACCTCCAATACCCCGCCGAGGCCGTGGAACGGAACATTCAGGGCCGCGTGGTCGTGACGTTCACCATCGAAAAGGAGGGTTCGGTAAGCAACATCCTGGTATTGCAATCGCCCGACAAACTGCTTGCCGACGAGGCCCGCCGCGTGATCGCCTCCTCGCCCGCCGGAGCATGGACGCCCGGCGAGCAGCGCGGAGAGAAGGTGCGCGTGAAATATACGCTGCCCGTCGATTTCCGCCTGCCCCAGACCGAAAGCGCAACCGTGCAGGGCGCTCCCGACGGTAACGAACCATTCCTGGTCACCGAGAAGATGCCTTCGTTCCGGAGCGGCGAGATCAAAGACTTCCGCAACTGGATACAGATGCACATCCAATACCCGGCCGAAGCGATGAAAAACAATATCCAGGGACGTGTCATCGTCTCGTTCATCGTCGAAAAGGACGGTTCGGTAAGCAATATCCTGGTATTGCAATCGCCCGACAAACTGCTTGCCGACGAGGCTCTCCGCGTGATCGCCTCCTCGCCCGCCGGAGCATGGACGCCCGGCGAACAGCGCGGTGAGAAGGTGCGCGTGAAATATACGCTGCCCGTCGATTTTTACCTCCAAGGCAGCGGGGACAAGCTCTCCGAACGGCCTGAAAAACCCCAAGGCAGTCTCGACGGAATCCTCGTCGTGGGCTATGGCGCAACCCAAAAATAACCCCCTTCTTACCATCAGCGACGGGCGGCGTCCACCCCAAGTTCAGCGGATGCCGCCCGTTTTTTGCCCTGCCCGCCGAAATCCGCCGCAAAAACACGGCATTCCGGGAACTTTTTACTACATTTACACGACTTTAACCGCTCGTAACATGGATGTAAAGATAGCCCCCGACTGGAAGGAACTCCTCGCCCCGGAGTTCGAAAAACCCTATTTCGCGCAGCTCACGGAGTTCGTACGGCAGGAATACGCCTCGCGGCGCATTTTCCCGCGCGGCAGCAACATCTTCCGCGCCTTCGACAAATGCCCGTTCGACCGCCTGAAAGTGGTCGTCATCGGCCAGGACCCCTATCACGGTCCCGGACAGGCCAACGGGCTTTGTTTCTCGGTCGCGGACGGAGTTCCCTTCCCGCCCTCGCTGCAAAACATCTTCAAGGAGGTCTCCGACGACACCGGCACGCCCATACCGTCTACGGGCAACCTCGACCGCTGGGCCGAACAGGGAGTGCTGCTGCTCAACGCCGTGCTCACGGTCCGCGCCCACGAAGCCGCGTCGCACGCCGGCCGCGGCTGGGAGACCTTCACCGACGCCGTGGTACGCGCCATCGCCCAGCGCAAAGAGGGCATCGTCTACATGCTCTGGGGCAGCTACGCCCAGAAGAAAGGCGCCATCGCCGACCCGCAGCGCAACCTGATCCTCAAAGCCGTGCACCCTTCGCCGCTGTCGGTCTACCGGGGATTCTTCGGCTGCCGCCACTTCTCGCGCGCCAACGAATACCTCCGCTCCGTGGGCAAGGAGCCGATCGTGTGGTAACAACATTTAACAGAATCACCCAATTAGACAACTCGCACTTCTGATCACAGTCATGCTGTTGGAGCCTGCTCCCCAGACCCACCGAACACACGGTTACAAAAACGCCACGATCCATTAAGACGCGTAGCCATTTCCTTTTTTTAAAATTCCGAAAAAATTTGGAATATAAAATTATCGCCCTATATTTGTAGTGTACTACTACACTAATACACAAAAACAATAACAGCCATGATTGCTTTTCAAAACGTTTCTTTCGGTTACAACCGTCGCCGGAAGGTTTTCGCAGATCTCTCGCTGACGTTCGGCGAAGGGCACATCCACGGCCTGCTGGGACGCAACGGCACTGGCAAAAGCACGCTGCTGCAACTTATCTGCGGACTGCTCGAACCCGATACAGGGCACATTGCCGTCGATGGATTCACCCCGCGGCAGCGGAGCGTGGATTTTCTGTCCAGGCTGATGCTGATCCCGGAAGAACTGAGCCTGCCGAATATTCCACTCCGCCGTTTTGCCTCACACACAGGTGTCTTCTACCCCGGTTATTCAGCAGAAATGTTCGAAAGTCATTGCGAAGCACTCGAAATCGATCCGTCACAAAATCCCCACGACATGTCCATGGGCCAGCGCAAAAAAGGCTACATCGCCTTCGCACTCGCCTGCAATCCACAGTTCCTGCTACTCGACGAACCGACCAACGGTCTGGACATCCCGTCGAAAACAATCCTACGCAGCCTGTTGGCGGCCTACGCCGACGAGAAACGCACCATCGTGATCTCGACCCATCAAGTCCGCGAAGTCGAGAACCTGATCGACAAAATCGTCATCCTCGACGAACAGGGCCTTGTGCTCGCCGCAACCACGGAAGAATTGTCGCACCGCCTCACGTTTGGGCCGTTGCCCGCAGACGCGAAAGCGATTTACAGCACCCCCTCGTTCTCGGGCGAAGAGGGCATCGCCCTCAATACGACCGGCCGGGAAAGCCGTCCGGACCTCGAACTGATCTTCGCAGCCACCACCCACGACCGCATGACCATTCCCTCGATTCTTCACACAAATCCCACCAATCATGAATAACTCCATCTCTTTTCGGCGCACTGTATTATATGCACGCAAACATTACGTTGAAAATGCCCGCTACTACGGCTACGGCCTGCTGGCAATTCTGATTCTGCTCTCTGTCTTCGCGTGGTTTTACGGATCATGGCGCAGTGATCCGGGGGAATTCCGCGTAACCGCCTGCTTCACGATGTTGGGATTCATGTATTACGTCACCCGCTTGAGCTGCCGTAACCTCTACAAGCGGCTGCCGATGGTACGCTCCTACACGCTGCCTGTCACGGCGGCGGAGAAATACCTCTTCATCTGGTTCAACACAACGGTTATCGCCACCCTGCTTTTCAGCCTCGTCTTGTGGCCTGTCACAGCCGCGGCAGACATCCCCGACGGCAACATCATCCGAATCATGATCTATCCTACATGGCTGACGATCTTCACGGTGCAGGCCGGGCTGCTGCTGGCCTGTTGCTGGGGCAAGGAATACCCGATGAAAATATTCCTGCTGCTCGCCGGAGCTTTCATCCTATTCTTCATCATCTACTACTGGGTACTGATGCCATCAGACGGATTATTCGTCCGCATTCCCTTTTCCGAATTCACTGTCAACATACACTCCGACACCGCAAGGCTCTCTTTTCCGCTCCGGAAGCAACTCCCGGAATACGGCGCCTACACGATGATCTTCGGATACTGGACTCTCGTAAGCTGGGTGACCGGATATTTCAAGCTCCGGGAAAAAACTCTCAAATAATCCGGCCATGCAATTCAACGACAACCAGCCGATCTGGCTCCAGATCTACGACCACGCCTGCCGCGCCATCGTCTCCGGCCGTTGGCCCGAGCGGGAGCGCATCCCCTCGATACGCGAACTCGCCGTGACACTACAAGTCAACCCCAACACGGTGATGCGGGCGTACGATAAACTCGGAAGCGACGGACTGATCCTTATCCGCCGCGGCATGGGATTCTTCGTCGCCGAAGGCTCGCAGGCTCGGACACTCGAAGCCCAGCGACACGAATTCATTCGGGTCGAACTGCACACCATGTTCGCCCGCATGGACGAACTGGGCATTGACATGAACGACCTGCAGACTCTCCACAACAACTATTTAAAACGGAAAAGTCATGAAAACAAGCAATAAAATCCTCTCGACGGCATTTGCTGCCTACCTGCTCTTTACCGCCGGCAACAGCGCGGCAATCCTGAAGGAGTACAAACGGGCCGAAGCATCGGGCAAAGCGCTCATTACACAACTGGAAAAGACTTCGATCCACGTTCTCTCGGTCGAAGGCGACAATTACATCCAAGCCAGTCGGGGACGAAAAAGTTCGCAAACGCTCGGTTTCTGGAGCCCATTCGATCCAGAGACCACGCCCCTACGCATTTGCGGCGATACGCTCTACATTTCGGGAACGTCGTACGGCTACGTCACACTACCCGACCTGAAAAGTTTCCTGCGCAACGGCAAGCCACAACCGATCAACGAAGATTAGACACCAAAAAACCGGTCGTGTATACAACACGACCGGTTTTCTAATCCCATAAACTTTATCCCAGATAGGATTTCAGGAGTTTCGACCGCGACGAATGCCGGAGGCGGCGAATCGCCTTCTCCTTGATCTGACGCACGCGCTCGCGCGTCAGGTCGAACTTCTCGCCGATCTCCTCGAGAGTCATCTCCGAGGTTCCGATGCCGAAGAAGTACTTGATAATGTCGCGCTCACGCTCCGTGAGAGTCTCCAGCGCACGGTCCACCTCGGTCGACAGCGACTCGTTGATCAGCCCGCGGTCGGCGTTGGGCGAATCGGGATTCACCAGCACATCCAGCAGCGAGTTGTCCTCGCCGTCGGCGAACGGAGCGTCGACCGATACGTGGCGGCCGGCGACACGCAGCGTGTCGGTGACCTTCTCCTTCGGGAGTTCCAGTTCCGTAGCCAGCTCTTCGGGCGACGGCGTGCGCTCGTGCTCCTGCTCGAAGCGTGCGAACGCCTTGTTGATCTTGTTCAGCGAACCCACCTGGTTGAGCGGCAGACGCACGATGCGCGACTGCTCGGCCAAAGCCTGGAGAATCGACTGACGAATCCACCACACGGCATAGGAGATGAACTTGAAACCGCGGGTCTCGTCGAACTTCTCGGCGGCCTTGATCAGCCCGAGGTTGCCCTCGTTGATCAGGTCCGGGAGGCTCAATCCCTGATTCTGGTATTGTTTGGCGACGGACACCACGAAACGCAGGTTGGCTTTGGTGAGCTTCTCAAGCGCTTCCTGGTCTCCTTTTTTAATTCGCTGGGCGAGTTCCACCTCCTCCTCGACCGTGATAAGCTCCTCCTTGCCGATTTCCTGCAAGTACTTGTCCAGCGAGGCGCTTTCGCGGTTGGTGATGGACTTTGTAATCTTTAATTGACGCATATTTTTTTCTAACTATCCTAATAATACTGCAATCCATAAACCCGCCCGGGCTGCGATTTACTCCACCAGCGTGTAGCTTGCCGAACGGCCGTTGGGATAAACGCCGTCGATCGAACGGACCTTCTCCGTCATCCGCTGCATGTCGCCGAGCGAATAGACCGGGCGGTCGTTGATGTGAGTGATCACAAATCCCTGTTTAACACGGGCGCGGGCCAGAATTCCGTCGGCCTTGATGCCGACCACCTGCACGCCGCCCTTGATGTCAAGTTCGCGGCACAGTTTGGCGCCCGCATCGGCGAACTTACCTCCGAGCGCATCGACAACATCGACGTCCTCCTTGGTAACCAATTCCGTTTTACCTGCTTTATTACGCAAAGTAACGTCAAATTGTTTCACCTTTCCGTCTCTTTTTACGGATAATTTAACCGTATCGTTGGGTCGGCGTTTGGCGATCTGCTCCTGAAGCGTCGAAGGCTCAACAATTTTCACGCCATCAATGTCCAGAATCACGTCTCCCTTGCGGATTCCGGCCTCCGAAGCGGCTCCGCCCTCGACAACTGCGGCCACGTAGGCGCCGCCCAGATCCTTGATGCCCAACTCTTTACCCTCCGTATCGAGGAAATCCTGATCCACGACGCGGAACTGTACGCCCAGCAGGGCGCGCTGCACGACGCCGAACTCCTTCAGATCGACCACCACCTTGCGGACGATCGACTCGGGAATGGCGAACGAATAGCCCACGTAGCTTCCCGTCTGCGACTTGATCAGCGTGTTGATGCCCACCAGCTCGCCGTGGGTGTTGACCAGCGCACCGCCCGAGTTGCCGGGGTTCACCGCCGCGTCGGTCTGGATGAACGACTCGATCCTGAAATCGTTGGGAATGGCTCCCAGCTGCCGCGCCTTGGCGCTCACGATGCCGGCCGTGATGGTCGACTGCAAGTCGAACGGCGAACCGATCGCCAGCACCCATTCGCCCAGACGCAGCGCATCGGACGATCCGAAAGCCAGCGCAGGCAGCCCCTTGGCCTCGACCTTCAGCAGCGCGAGGTCCGTCGCCGAATCCTTGCCGATGAGTTTGGCGTCGAACGAACGCCCGTCGTTGAGCTTCACCTTGAGTTTCGAAGCCCCGTCCACGACGTGGTTGTTCGTCACGATATAGCCGTCCTCCGAAATAATCACGCCCGAACCGCCGGCCCGCTGCTCGCGGTACTGCGGACCTCCGTCGCCGCGGCCATAATCCTGCGGGATTCCGAAGAACTCCAGAAACGGATCGTAGCCCCGGCGCTGGGGCATCTCGACCTGCTGGATGGCCTCGATGTTCACGACGGCCTTCACCGCATTCTCGGCGGCGTAGGTGAGGTCGGGATACTGCTCGGCCTGGTAAGACGTAAACTGGGTTCCCAGCGCGGGCGTACGTTCCACCTCGCGCTCGATGTATGCGACGGAACCTCCGCGGTCCGCGGAAACCGTCCAAGCCGTAAGTCCGCCGGCTGCGGCCGACACGGCTACGAGTCCTAAAATCAAAAATGCCTTTTTCATAATGAATTAAATGTTTTGGTTCTATTAATCAGAGGCAACTTCATTACATAAGCTGTACGTTTAAATTTCAATTTCGAAGGACAAACGCACAATAACGTCCGGTTAGTATGTCCTTTTCGCACAAAAATCGGGACATCCTGCGCGGACGCCCCGATTTTTCAGCGTATCCGGACGCTAAAGGCCGAACTCCCGCTTGATCTGCTCCACGGCATCAAGTTTCTCCCAGCCGAAGAACTCGATTTCGCGCTCGGTCTCGACGCCGTTTTCCCAGACCTTCTCCACCTTCGTGTAAGGACGATTGCCGAAATGCCCGTAGGAGGCCGTCGCCTCGAAGATCGGGTTTTTCAGGCCGAAACGCTTCACGATGGCCGCGGGACGCAGGTCGAAGAGCTTCCCGATGCGGCGGGCGATCTCGCCGTCGGTCATGCCGGCCAACGCCGCGGGACGGGGTGAATTGTAGGTATCGACGTAGATCGACAGCGGCTGCGCGATGCCGATGGCGTAGCTCAACTCGACCAGAATCTGGTCGGCGACGCCCGCCGCCACGAGGTTCTTGGCGATGTGGCGCGCAGCATAGGCCGCCGAACGGTCCACTTTGGACGAGTCCTTGCCCGAAAAGGCGCCGCCGCCGTGCGCGCCGCGGCCGCCGTAGGTGTCGACGATGATCTTGCGGCCCGTAAGTCCCGTGTCTCCGTGAGGCCCTCCGATCACGAACTTGCCCGTGGGGTTCACGTGCAGGATGTAGTCGTCGCCGATCAGTGCGGCCAGCTGGTCGCCGGCGCGCTCCAGACGCGCCTTGACCCGCGGAATGAGAATCGTGCGCACGTCCTCGCGGATTTTGTCCTGCATCTGTTTTTCCGCCTCCTTCTCGCTGCGGCCCTCGCCCGGGAGGATGAACTCGTCGTGCTGCGTCGAGACGACGATCGTATGCACGCGCAGCGGCTTGTTCGTCGTCTCGTCGTACTCGATCGTGACCTGCGACTTCGAGTCGGGACGCAGATAGGTCATCACCTCGTCTTCGCGGCGGATGACGGCCAGCTCCTTGAGGATCACGTGCGACAGGATCAGCGTCGCGGGCATCATCTCGCGGGTCTCGTTGCAGGCGTAGCCGAACATGATGCCCTGGTCGCCGGCGCCCTGCTCCTCCTCGGCTTCGCGCACGACGCCCTGGTTGATGTCCGACGACTGTTCGTGAATGGCCGACAGAATGCCGCACGAGTTGCCGTCGAACTGATAGTCGCTCCGGGTGTAGCCGATGCGGTTGATCACGCGGCGCGCCACGCCCTGCACGTCGACATACGCCTCCGAGCGCACTTCACCCGCCACGACCACGAGTCCCGTGGTGCAAAGGGTTTCGCAGGCGACTTTCGAGTTGGCGTCGCGGCGCAGGAATTCGTCGAGGATTGCGTCGGAAATCTGATCCGAAACCTTGTCAGGATGTCCTTCGGACACCGATTCCGATGTAAATAAAAAGCCCATTTTCATACATTTTTAATGGTTAAACGTATAAAATGGGAAAAATTGGCTGTTGAAAATAAAAAATGTGCTGTTTTAGCGATTTTTTATTGTGGTTTGCAATCAGTCAAATCTTTCCACATTTCCCCGCTTGACAGACGGGATTGCAAAGATAGGCATAATTTCGGAATCTGCAAAACAAAAGCCACCGCGTCGGGCGGTGGCTCCTGCACATTTTATATATAGGTCACTTCGGCGGCAACTCGAAAATCGTTGCCGCCGAACCCGGACGGTCTCCGCTATTTCCCGAGCATCTTCTTCACTTCGGCGGCAACGGTTGCCCCGTTGTAGCCGAACTTCTCGTCGAGCACCGTGTAGGGAGCCGACCAGCCGAAATGGTCGAGACCGTGGATCACGCCGTTCTCGCCCACCAGTCCCCGGAGATTGACCGGAAGACCCGAAGTCATGCCGTAGCGCGCAACGCCCGCAGGCAGCACGCTCTCCTGGTACGAACGGGGCTGGTCGCGGAACAGTCCCTCGCTCGGGACGTTCACCACGCGGACCGGAATGCCCTCGGCGGCCAGCAGTTCGGCGCCTTCGACCAGCGTTGCGACCTCCGAACCCGTGGCGATCAGCACCGCGGCGGGTTTGGCGGCATCCATCACCACATAACCGCCCTTGGCGACCTGCGCAGCCTCCTCGCGGCGGATGGCGCCCAGCGTCGGCAGGGTCTTGATGTTCTGGCGCGACAGCACGAGCGCCACGGGGCGGTGCTCCTCGACGGCCAGTTTCCACGCCATGACGGTCTCATCGCCGTCGGCCGGACGCAGCACGAGCATCGAACGCTCGTCGTGGTGGTTGCGCAGGTGCTCCATCAGGCGGATCTGCGCCTCGTGCTCCACGGGCTGGTGCGTCGGGCCGTCCTCGCCCACGCGGAACGAGTCGTGCGTCCAGACGTAGACCACATGCAGGCGCATCAGCGCCGAGAGGCGCACGGCGGGCTTCATATAATCGGAGAAGACGAAGAACGTGCCGCAGACGGGGATCACGCCGCCGTGCAGCGCCATGCCGTTCGCAACGCAGGCCATCGTCAGCTCCGAGACGCCCGCCTGGAAGAATTTCCCACTGAAATCGCCCTTCGTGAACGCCTTGGTCTTCTTCAGGTAACCGTCGGTCTTGTCCGAATTCGACAGGTCGGCCGAAGCCACGATCATGTTGTCGATCTTCTCGGCGAAGACGCCCAGCACCGTCGCCGATGCGGCGCGCGTAGCCACGTCGGCCTTCATCTCGATGGACTTGTAGTCGATTTCGGGAAGTTTGCCCGAAAGGAAATCGTCGAGTTTGCGCGCCAGATCCTTATGCTCCGCGCGCCACGACTTCTCGACGGCGGCCTGCTTCGCGGCCCACTCCTTCAACGCCTCGCGACGTTCGGCGAAGACCTCGCGGCTCTCCGCGAAGACGGCGAACGGATTCTCCGCATCGCCGCCCAGGTTCTTCACCGTAGCGGCGAAATCGGCCCCGGCGGCCGTCAGCGGCTGGCCGTGGGTCGAGACTTTGTTTTCGAAACTCTCTCCGGCGGGGCCTTTGGCGCCCTTGCCCATGACGGTATGGCCGATGATGAGCGTCGGACGCTCGGTCTCGCTCTCGGCGGCGACCAGCGCCTCGCGGATCTCATTGATGTTATGCCCGTCGATCGACAACACGTTCCAGCCCCACGCCTCGTACTTCATGGCCACGTTCTCGGTCATCACCTCGTCGACCTTCGTCGAGAGCTGAATGTTGTTCGAATCGTAGTACATCACGAAGTTCGACAGGCCCAGATGGCCGGCGATGCGGCCCACGCCCTGCGAAATCTCCTCCTCGACGGCGCCGTCCGAAATATAGGCATAGGTCTTGTGCGCCATCCACTCGCCGAAACGGGCGGCCATGAAGCGTTCCGCAATGGCGGCTCCCAGCGCCATGGCGTGGCCCTGTCCCAACGGTCCCGACGTATTCTCCACGCCGCGCATCACGTCCACCTCCGGGTGCCCCGGCGTCACGCTGCCCCACTGGCGCAGCGATTGCAGATCTTCGGTCGAATAGTGCCCGGCCAGCGAGAGCGTCGCATAGAGCATCGGCGACATGTGGCCCGGATCGAGGAAGAAACGGTCGCGGTAGGGATACGCCATATTATCGGGGTCGTAACGCAGGAACTCGGTGAAGAGCACCGTGATGAAATCCGCGCCGCCCATAGCGCCGCCGGGATGCCCCGACTTGGCCTTCTCGACCATCGCGGCCGAAAGGATGCGGATATTATCGGCAACGCGCGTAAGTTTTGAATTCGTTGTAGACATGGAGTTAGTATTTTATGCGTTTTAGCTGTTTATTTCCGGCAAAGATAGCCAAAAAGAAATTAGCCGACTTGTTTAAGTTCCAAAATATTTGCCTTTTCTATCTTTTTCTTTGCATAAGGCAAAGTAACGGTGAACTTTCGGGCATCGGTCGAGGGGATGTCGAACATCGTGTCCATCATAATCGCCTCGCAGATCGAGCGCAGGCCGCGCGCGCCGAGCTTGAACTCGACGGCCTTGTCGACGATGTAGTCCAGCGCGTCGTCGTCGAAGGCGAGTTTCACGCCGTCGAGTTCGAACAGACGCTTGTACTGCTTGACGATGGCGTTCTTCGGCTCGGTGAGGATCGAACGCAGGGCCGCGCGCTCCAGCGGCTGCATGTAGGTCAGCACCGGGAGACGTCCCACCAGTTCGGGAATCAGTCCGAACGACTTGAGGTCCTGCGGCGTGACGTACTGCATCAGGTTCGAGCGGTCGATGGGATCTGCGTTCAGCCGCCCGTAACCCATCGCGCGGGTGTTCAGCCGCTGGGCGATCTTCTTCTCGATGCCGTCGAACGCACCGCCGCAGATGAAGAGGATGTTGCGCGTGTCGACCTGGATGAATTTCTGCTCGGGGTGCTTGCGGCCGCCCTGGGGAGGCACGTTGACCACCGTTCCTTCGAGGATTTTCAGCAGGGCCTGCTGCACGCCCTCGCCCGAAACGTCGCGCGTGATGGAGGGGTTGTCGCCCTTGCGCGCGATCTTGTCGATCTCGTCGATGAAGACGATGCCGCGCTCGGCCTGCTCGACGTTGTAGTCGGCGACCTGCAACAGCCGCGAGAGAATGCTCTCGACATCCTCGCCCACATATCCCGCCTCGGTCAGAACGGTCGCGTCGACGATCGTGAACGGCACTTTCAGCAGCTTGGCGATCGTGCGGGCCATCAGCGTCTTGCCCGTGCCCGTCGGACCGACCAGCACGATGTTCGACTTGTCGATCTCGACCTCGTCCTCCTTCGGGGCGTACAGCAGCCGCTTGTAGTGGTTGTAGACCGCCACGGACATATACCGCTTGGCGGCATCCTGCCCGATGACATACTGGTCGAGGAACTCCTTGATCTGCGCCGGCTTGAGCAGTTCCTCCATCTTGAGCGGAGCCGCCGCCGGACGCCGTCCCCGTTCGGAGGCGATGTCGTTGTCGACGATGATCTTATAGCCGTTCTCGATACATTTGTTACAGATATTCGCGCCGTCCGAACCCTGGAACATGATCTCCACGTCCGTGCGCTTGGCGCCGCAGAACGAGCAGCAGTCGCCGCCGTTCTTGTTGTTGTTCTTATTCTGTGCCATGCGGTTTACTTGTCTCGTTTGGAAAGCACCTCGTCGATCAGTCCGTAATCCTTCGCCTCGCGGGCCGACAGCCAGTAGTCGCGGTCGGCGTCCTTCTCGATCTTCTTGACCGGGACGCCCGAGTGGACCGAGAGGATTTCGTACAGCTCGCGCTTGGTTTTCAGAATCTCGCGCGCCGTGATCTCGATGTCCGAGGCCTGACCCTGCGCGCCGCCCAGCGGCTGGTGGATCATCACCCGCGAATGCGGGAGCGCCGAACGCTTGCCCTTGGCGCCCGCCGTGAGCAGCACGGCGCCCATCGAGGCGGCAAGCCCCGTGCAGATGGTCGCCACGTCGGAGTTCACCAGCTGCATGGTGTCGTAAATGCCCAGTCCGGCCGAAACCGACCCGCCGGGCGAGTTGATGTAGATCTGAATGTCCTTCTCGGGATCGACCGATTCGAGGAACAGCAGCTGGGCCTGGATGATATTGGCCGCGTCGTCGTAGATCGGCGCGCCGAGGAAGATGATGCGGTCCATCATCAGGCGCGAGAAAACGTCCATCGTGGCGATGTTCAGCTGACGCTCCTCGATGATCGTAGGCGACACGTAGGCCGCGCTTACCGACTGGAAATCGTGCAGTTTCAGCGAACTGATCCCGCAGTGGTTCCGTGCGTATTTTTCAAATTCTGACATAGTCGTATTTATTTACTCTTCATATTCTGCCTTCTGCCGGTCAGGAGCGCACAAGCCGCCGGAAGCATTCCGGATTCCCCATCGCCCCCGAAACCCGCTTCTTAAAGCGGGCGCGAAAACCGCCGCAAGCGATCCGGCCCCCGTCGCTCCCGAAAGCCGCCTCCCAGGCGGGCGGACGGGAGCGCAGAACCGGATGGAAAGCGTGAAAACCCACAGCCGCCCCTAAAAGCGCGTTCTTAAAGCACAAAGGACTTTGCAAACATCACGCCTGCAAAGTCCAAAGATAGATAAAATTCCGCGAAACTTAAAGTTCCTTCGCCAATTTAGCGAAATCGTCCGCAGATACGGCTTTTTCAGTTACCTTGACCTTCGATTTGACATCCTCGACGACCTTCACCTCATAGAGCTTCTCGTAAATCTTCTGGCCCTGATCCTTGTCGGCGAGAATCTTCTCGGCGTAACCCTCCAGCATGTCGTCCGGCGCCGAGGGCATGCCGTACTGTGCAAACTGCGAGGCGGCCAGCGCCTTGGCTTCGGAGAGCGCCTCCTCCTTCGAAACGGAGATGCCGTCGGTCTTGATGAAGTGCTTCTGGAGGTAGTTCCAGGTGAACATCTTCAGGAACTGGTCGAAATCCTTCTCGATGTCCTCCATCGAGAACTTGCCCTCGTTGATCGTGTAGAGCCAACGCTTGAGGAACGCCGCGGGCATCTTCAGGTCGGCCTTCTTCACGAGATAGTCGCGCACCTGCAACGTGAAGAGGTAGTCGCTCTCGCGGCGCAGTTCGGCCTCGATCTGCGCGTCGATGAACTTGTCCAGCCCGGCTTCGTCCGTGACGCCGCCCTGCGGGAAAGCCATCTTGAAGAACTCCTCGTTCAGCTCCGGCTCGGCGAACTTGCGGATTTTGGTGATCTCCAGTTCGAATTCGGGGTTGACGCCCTCCAGTTCGTTCTCCTTGACCTGCAGGCAGGCGGCGCGCTGAGCGGGATTTTTATAGAGTTCGTTGATATTCACCTTCATCTTGTCGCCGACCTTCTTGCCGATGAAAGGCTTGCGGTCGGCCTCGTCCATCGAGATCAGACCCACGTAAGCGTCCGCAACGTTCATCTCGCCGTTGTCGAGCGTCACCGACAGCGCCTCGTCCGAAGTCACCTTCTCGGCGTCCACCAGGCGGCCGAAGCGGCGCAGGTAGTTCGAACGGTAGTCGTCGTGCATCTTCTTGTCGACCTTGATCTTGTTGTAGGTCAGCTTATCCTTGTCGGAAAGCTCCAGCTTGATCTCGGGAGCCTCGCCGATCTCGAACACGAATTCGAACTCGGTGGCGTTGTCGAAATCGAAGTCGCCCTGCTCCTCCGCGGGAATCACGTCGCCCAGATAGTCGATGCCCTCCTTCTGGAGATATTCGAAAACGGCGTTCGAAGCCTGACGGTAGGACTGCTCGGCCAGGACGCCCTTGCCGTACATCTTCTTGACGATGCCCATGGGGACCATGCCCGGACGGAATCCGGGAATGTTGGCCTTGCGCTTGTACTCGCGCAGGGACTTTTCGACCTCCTGCCCGTAATCCGCCTCGCCGACAGTCACGCGGATCAGCGAGTTATTCTCGCCGCGTTGTTCTCTTACAATGTTCATAATGAATGAATTATATTTGTTATTCTTCGTATTTCCGTTCAGAATCGGGAGGCAAAGATACGAAATTATTCCATTTCCGACAAGACATTACCCGTAATAATACGGTCAAATTATGATATACGGTTTGTTTTTCGTACCTTTGGGGCCGCAACGCCCCCCGCTTGCCGGGGAAGGTTCTACCGAGCCGTGCGCAATTCCGTTTTGATCCCATCCGGCTTTTCCGCAGCCTTTGGAGTCGCAACGCCCCTTTTGCCAGCCGAAAGGTTTTACCGAACCGCACGCAATTCCGTTTTGATCCCATCCGACTTTTTCGTATCTTTGTGAGCTATTTTGTTCCGAAACAATGAAAACGACCCCGATATTCCTGTTTTCCATCCTGCTGCTGGGCGCATGCGGCGGTCCGGCGGCGCGCGCCAAACGCCCCGGCGCAAAGGCGCAGGCCGCGGCGGCCGTGCAGGCCGAGCCGAAAACGTACACCTACCGCATCGCGGCGACCTACCCCCACTCGACCGGCGCCTACACCCAGGGGCTGCAATACGTCGACGGGACGATGTGGGAAGGCACGGGCCAGCACGGCGAATCGGTCGTTCGGAAGACCGACCTCGCGACGGGGAAAACCGAGGTCATGGTGCGCCTGCCCCGTTCGGAGTTCGGCGAAGGAATCACCCTGCTCGGCGGGAAGCTCTACCAGCTGACCTGGCAGTCCAACACCGCGCACGTATATTCGCTGGAGAACGGGAAACTGCAAAAGATCCGCGACTTCCGCTATCCGGGCGAAGGCTGGGGCCTCACGACCGACGGCGAGAAGCTCTACATGTCGGACGGCACGGCCACGATCCACACGGTCGATCCCGCGACGTTCCGCCGCGAAAAGCGCGTGACGGTGACCTACAAGGGCGCGCCGGTCGAATACCTCAACGAACTGGAGTGGATCGGCAACAAAATATGGGCCAACGTCTACACCACCGACCAGATCGTCGTCATCGACCCCGCGACGGGCGTCGTCGAGGGCGTCGTCGACCTCGCGGGGCTGCTGCCCGAAACGGAAATGACCGCGACGACCGACGTGCTGAACGGCATCGCCTATGACGCCGAGGGGGACCGCATCTTCGTGACGGGCAAAAACTGGCCGAAACTCTACGAAATAGAAATTACCGAAAAATAAATGACGACAACGCTATACGACCAACTGGAGCGCCGCATCCTGCTGCTCGACGGAGGCTTCGGCACGATGGTGCAGGGCTACGGACTGCAAGAGGAGGACTACCGCGGCCGGCGGTTCGCCGGCTGGCCGGTGCAGCTCAAGGGCTGCAACGACCTGCTCGCGCTGACCCGCCCGGACGTGGTGCGCGAGATTCACGAAAAATACCTGCGGGCGGGAGCCGACATCATCGAAACCGACTCGTTCAACGCCAACGCCGTGTCGCTGGCCGACTACCGGCTCGAAGAGTGCGCTTACGAGATTTCGAAGGCCGCAGCCGGAATCGCACGCAGCGCGGCCGACGAGTTCACGGCCCGCAACCCGCAGAAGCCGCGTTTCGTGGCGGGATCGGTGGGTCCCACGAACCGCACGGCCTCGATGTCGGCCGACGTACAGAATCCCGCGGCCCGCGAGGTGACCTTCGCACAACTGGTCGCAGCGTATACGGATCAGGTGCGGGGACTGGTGGACGGCGGGGCGGACATCCTGCTGGTGGAGACCGTTTTCGACACGCTCAACGCCAAGGCGGCCCTCTGGGCCATCGACACGCTCTGCGAGCGGCTGGGCCGCGCGATCCCCGTGATGGTCTCCGGAACGCTCGCCGACGCCAGCGGCCGCACCCTCTCGGGGCAGACCGTCGAGGCCTTCGCCGTCTCGGTGTCGCATGCGAACCTGCTGTCGGTCGGACTGAATTGCGCCTACGGGGCCAAGCAGCTGCTGCCCTACCTCGAACGGCTGGCGGCAGTGGCCGGAACGCGCATCTCGGCGCACCCGAACGCAGGGCTTCCCAACGTGATGGGCGGTTACGACGAGACGCCCGAAATGTTCGCCGGGGATGTCGGCGAGTATATGCGTCGCGGACTGGTGAACATCGTGGGCGGCTGCTGCGGCACGACGCCCGCCCACATATTCGAATTGTCGAAAATATCCGGAGACTACGCCCCGCGGCCCGTTCCCGCGCCGAAGCACATCACGACCTTGAGCGGTCTGGAGCCGCTGCGGATCGTCCCCGAAGCCAACTTCATCAACGTCGGCGAACGCACGAACGTCGCCGGATCGGCCCGTTTCGCAAGGCTGATCCGCGAAGCCAACTACGAAGAGGCGCTCTCGGTGGCCCGCGCACAGGTCGACGCCGGGGCGCAGATCGTCGACGTCTGCATGGACGACGGGCTGATCGACGGTCCCAAGGCGATGCGCACGTTCCTCAACCTGATGGCCTCGGAGCCGGAGATCGCCCGCGTGCCGGTGATGATCGACTCGTCGAAATGGGAGGTACTTCAAGCGGGACTTGAAGTGACGCAGGGTAAGTCGGTGGTCAACTCCATCTCGCTCAAGGAGGGCGAAGCGGAATTCCTGCGCCGGGCCGCGGAGATCCACCGCTTCGGCGCTTCGGCCGTGGTGATGCTCTTCGACGAGCGGGGCCAGGCCGACACCTTCGAACGTAAAGCAGAGGTTGCGGAGAGGGCATACAAGCTATTGACGGACAACGGATTTCCGCCCGAAGACATCATTTTCGACCCCAACGTGCTGGCCGTCGCAACGGGCATTGCGGAGCACGACGGCTACGCCAAGGCGTTCATCGACGCGACGCGCTGGATCAAGGAGCACCTTCCCCATGCGAAGGTCTCGGGCGGCGTGTCGAACCTTTCGTTCGCCTTCCGCGGCAACAACACGGTGCGCGAGGCGATGCACTCGGCGTTCCTCTACCACGCCATCCGGGCCGGAATGGACATGGGCATCGTCAACCCGCAGATGCTCAAAGTGTACAGCCAGATCGAACCCGAACTGCTCTGCCGCGTCGAGGACGTGATCCTCTGCCGCCGGGCCGACGCCGCGGAGCGGCTCGCGGAGTATGCCCACGGGGTGCAGCAGACGGCCCGGGCGCAGCCGCAGGCCCCCGACGCATGGCGTGCGGGGACGCTCGGAGAGCGTATCGCCCATGCGATGCTCAAGGGCGTGGCCGACTACGTGGAGCAGGATGCGCTGGAGGGTTACGAGGCGCTGGGAAGCCCGATGGCCGTGATCGACACGCTGCTGATGCCTGCCATGGAGCAGGTCGGCACGCTGTTCGGCGAGGGCAAGATGTTCCTGCCGCAAGTGGTGAAGACCGCCCGCGTGATGAAACGCGCGGTGGCGGCGCTGACGCCCTATATCGAACAGGGGTCGGCCGCGAATGCGCATAATTCGGGGAAAGTGCTGATCGCCACCGTGAAAGGCGACGTGCACGACATCGGCAAGAACATCGTGGCGGTCGTGATGGCCTGCAACGGTTACGAAATCCGGGACCTGGGCGTGATGGTCGAGCCGGAACGCATCGTCGAGGAGGCGGTGGCGTGGGGCGCGCAGTGCATCTGCCTGAGCGGGCTGATCACCCCGTCGCTCGACGAAATGGCCCGCGTCTGCGAGGAGCTGGAACGGCGAGGGCTGCGCATTCCGGTCATCATCGGCGGCGCGACGACCTCGGACCTCCACACGGCGGTGAAGATCGCCCCGGTTTATTCGGGCGTGGCGGTCCACTCCGCGAACGCCAGCCGCAACAGCCAGATACTGGCGCAGCTGCTCGGCCCCGACGGCGACCTTTACGCCGACAAGGTGAAAGCCGACCAGCAGGTCCTGCGCGAGGAGTACGCCCGCCGGCTGCGGGAGCGCGACCTCATTCCGATCGCCGAAGCGCGCGCGGCGCGGCGCGGCGCGGCGCAGCACGAACCCGTCGTGCCGCTCCACACGGGGCGCATGGTCTTCCCCGACTTCGACGTGGCCGACGCCGAACCGTACATCGACTGGAGTTTCTTCTTCGCGGCGTGGGGACTCAAGGGGCGTTACCCCGAGATTCTCGACCATCCCGAAAAGGGCGCCGAGGCGCGCAAGGTCTTCGCCGACGCCCAGGCCCTGCTGGCCCGCATCCGCGACGAGCGGCTGCTGACGCTGCAAGGGGTCGCAGGCATCTTCCCGGCACGCTCCGAGGGCGACGACATTCTGGTGACGGACGCGAAAGGGCGCGAAAAACGCCTCCCGATGCTGCGCAACCAGACGCGCGGCGAGGAGAACCTGTCGCTGGCGGACTTCATCGCACCGGACGGCGACTGGATCGGCTGTTTCGCCCTGACGGCCGGCATCGGTCTGAAGGAGCTGGCGGAAAAGTTCCGCGCCGGGGGCGACGACTATTCGGCCATCATGGCCAAACTGCTGGCCGACCGCCTCACGGAAGCCTTCGCCGAGGCCGTGCACGCCTTCATGCGGCGCGAGATGTGGGGCTACGAAACAGGCACGCCGCCCACCCCCGAGCAGGCAGTCCGCGGCCAGTACCGCGGCCGCCGCATGGCCTTCGGCTACCCGGCCTCGCCCGACCATTCGCTCAAACGCGAGGTCTTCGACCTGCTCGCGGTCGAGGTGACGACCGGAATGCGGCTGACCGAAAACTGGATGATCGACCCCGGGGAGGCGCTGTGCGGACTGATGTTCTCCGACGCCGACTACTTTTCGGTCGGGACCATCGGCGCCGAACAGCTGCTCGACTACGCACGCCGCCGCGGAATGGAGGCCGAAACCGTAAAAAAGATTATACCGAACAACGTATGAACGTCGTAGAGATCATCAACGAAGCGATCGCCTCCGGGCGCACCCGCTTCGCGTTCGAACTGCTCCCGCCGCTCAAGGGCGACGGCATGCAGAAGATATTCGCCGCCGTGGAGCCGCTGATGGCCCTCGACCCGGCTTACGTCAACATCACCTTCCACCGCGAGGGAATCAAGGAGACCGAGCGCGAGGACGGCAGCGTCGAATGGCACGTCGTGCGCCGCCGCCCCGGGACGGTGGGCATCTCGGCGGCCATCCAGAACCGCTACGGCGTGGAGGTGGTCCCGCACCTGATCTGCGGCGGACTGTCGAAATACGACATCGAGGACACGCTGATCGACATGGACTTCCTGGGCCTGCACAACGTGCTGGCGCTGCGCGGAGACAAGTCGCAGAACGAAAAGCGTTTCATGCCCCATCCGCAGGGCCACGCCCACGCCGTGGACCTCGTGCGGCAGATCGCCGACATGAACCGCGGAAAATTCATCGACGGCGAGGTCGAGGAGTGCCACCACTCGAAATTCTCGATCGGCGTGGCGGGCTATCCCGAGGTGCACGCCGAGGCGCGCGACATCACCTCGGACATCGCCCGCCTGCGCGACAAGGTCGACGCCGGGGCGGAATATGTCATCACGCAGATGTTCTTCGACAACGCCAAATACTTCGACTTCGTGCGCCGCTGCCGCGAAGCGGGGATCACCGTGCCGATCATCCCCGGCATCAAGCCCCTCTCGACGCTGCGCCACCTGGAAATACTGCCCGAAACGTTCGGCGTGAAGCTGCCCGAGGAACTCGTACGCGAAGTCAAGGCGCATCCCGACGGCGTGCGCGAAGTGGGAACCGAGTGGGCCATCGCCCAAAGCCGCGAACTGATGGCCGCAGGCGTGCCCGTGCTGCACTACTACACGATGAGCCGCACGACGAACATACAGAAAATCGTCAAGGCGGTTTTCTGACCCAAACCGATAAAACAGAGAATCAATGGAACCTGTCGAATTCCGCCGCCGCCTGCATGCGCACCCCGAACTGTCGTTCAAGGAACACGCCACGGCGGCGTTCATCGAACAGCAGCTCGACGAACTGGGCATCGAACACCGCCGGATCGCATCGACGGGCGTCGTGGCCCGCATCAAGGGCCGCAAGACCCCCGAAGGCGACCGGCGCGCCGCGGTGCTGCGCGCCGACATCGACGCCCTGCCCGTCACGGAGCGGAACGACTGCGAGTGGAGATCGCAGAACGAGGGCGTGATGCACGCCTGCGGCCACGACATGCACGCCGCGGTGCTGTTCGGCGTGCTGAAAACCTTCGCCGAGGCGCCCGATTTCCGGGGCACGCTCTTCGGGCTGTTCCAGCCGGGCGAGGAGTGCAACCCGGGCGGAGCCTCGCTGGTGCTGGCCGAAAAGCCGTTCGAGGGCTACGACGTGCGGGCCGTCGTCGGCGAACACGTCGAACCGCAGCTGGAGGTCGGGACCCTCGGATTCCGGGCCGGAAAGTACATGGCGGCAAGCGACGAACTGCGCTTCCGCGTCCGCGGCACGGGCGGGCACGGCGCCATGCGCAAGCAGCTCAAAGACCCCGTGGCGGCCGGCGCCGAACTGCTGACGCGCCTCATCGCGCTCAACGGTGAGGAGTGCGTGCTCTCGATCGGCCGCGTGGAGGCCGGGGGCGCGACGAACATCGTGCCCGACGAGATCTACATGGAGGGAACGCTGCGCACGTTCGACGAACGCGAGCGCGGCATCATCCACCGCCGCATCGAGATCATCGCCGCGGACATCGACGCCCGGCACGGCGTGAAGACCGAAGTGACGATCGGCCGCGGCTATCCGTGCGTCGTCAACGACGAGATCCTCGTGAAGCAGGCCACGGCCCTGGCCAAAGCCGAGAAGCTGAAGGTCGAGATGCTGCCCCTGCGCACCACGGCCGAGGATTTCGGGTTCTACTGCAAGCAATACCCGTCGCTGTTCTACCGGCTGGGCGTGGGCGCTGCGGCCGGACGCCCGCACACGGCGACATTCTTCCCCGACGAAGCGGCTATCGGCGTGGGCATCGCCTACATGCGGAAACTGGCCCTGCAACTCCTGGAAAAATAACGCCTTGTTCCGCAAAACGCACACAGGCCGGCCGCGACAGCGGCAAAACGGGCACAACGGAAATCCGACGGAGGACCGAAGCCCTGCAAATTTTTAAGAAATGATGAAAAAACAGAAACAACGCTCCGAAAACGGAGCACGGAAGACGGACCGCACCTCGATCATATTGAGCATGTTCCGGGAATTCCCCAACAATAAGTTCTCGCTGAAGCACCTGGCTTCGGCTTCCGGAGGCGCCACGAAAGAGGGCCGCCGCGAAACGTTAGAAATCCTCGGACGCCTCTTCGAAGAGGGAGTCGTCGAGGAGTGCGCGCGCGAAAAATACCGTCTGATGCAGACCCACCTGCCCCACTACGAGGGCGTGGCCGACATGGCCCCCTCGGGTTCGGTCTATGTGAAGGTCGAAGGGCAGGAGAGCGACATCTTCGTCAACCAGCGCAACGCCGCGAACGCCCTGAACGGCGACCGCGTCGAGGTCGTGGTGATGCACCGCGGCCGCAACGGACAGCTGGAGGGCGAGATCACGCGGATCATCGAACGCAACCGCAAGCCCTACGTGGGCGTGGCCGAAGTCGGGGCGCACCAGATTTTCGTACGGGCCGACTCGCGCCGCATGCCGATGGACATTTATCTCTCGAAGCGCACCTATCCCGACGTGCGCGACGGCGAGAAGGTCGTGGTGCGCATCGCCGACTGGCTCCCGGGCAGCAAAAGCCCCGTGGGCGAACTGGTCGAGCGGCTGGGCATGGCGGGCAACAACGACACGGAGATGCACTCGATCCTGGCGGAATACGAGCTTCCCTACCGCTTCGAACCCGAAATCGAGGAGGCCGCCCAGGCCATCGACGCCCGCGTCACGGCCAAAGAGATCGCCCAGCGGCGCGACTTCCGGGGTGTCACGACCTTCACGGTCGACCCCGCGGACGCCAAGGACTTCGACGACGCGCTGTCGGTGCGCAAAATAAAGGACGGCGTCTGGGAAGTGGGCGTGCATATCGCCGACGTGACCCATTACGTGCGGCCCCACTCGGTAATCGACGACGAGGCCGTGGAGCGCGGCACGTCGGTCTATCTGGTGGACCGCACCGTGCCGATGCTTCCTGAACGGCTTTCGAACGAGCTGTGTTCGCTGCGCCCCCACGAGACGAGCCTCTGCTTCTCGGCGGTGTTCACGCTCAACGAAAACCTCGACATCCTCGAAGAGTGGTTCGGACGCACGGTGATCCACTCCGACCGCCGTTTCACCTACGCCGAGGCGCAGGAGATCATCGAAACGGGACGCGGCGACTACGCCGAGGAGGTGCTGACGCTCAACCGGCTGGCGCAGGCGCTGCGCAAGGAGCGCTTCAGGAACGGCGCGATCTCGTTCGACCGCGAAGAGGTGAAATTCCGCCTCGACGAGAACGGCAAACCGTTAGGCGTTTACTTCAAGGAGCAGAAGGAGTCGAACCAGATGATCGAGGAGTTCATGCTGCTGGCCAACCGCCGCGTGGCGGAGTTCTGCGGCAAACGCAGGACCGAGAGCGGCCGCTCGGCGGAGCGCACGATGGTCTACCGCGTGCACGACACCCCGAGCGAGGAGAAACTCGACCGCTTCCGGCAGTTCATCCTCCGCTTCGGGCACATCTTCAAGGCTACGAAGGGCCGCGCCGTGGCCAAGGAACTGAACAAGCTCTTCAAACAGATAAAGGGAACCACGGAGGAAAACGCCGTGGCGACGATGGCCGTGCGCTCGATGGCCAAAGCCTATTACACGACCGACAACATCGGACACTACGGTCTGGCGTTCCCCTACTACACGCACTTCACGTCGCCGATCCGCCGCTACCCCGACATGATGGTCCACCGCCTGCTGGCGCGTTACCTCGCGGGCGGCAAGCCGGCCGACAAAACGGAACTGGAAGACCTCTGCGCACGCGCTTCGGACCGCGAGGTCGTGGCCGCCGAGGCGGAACGCGCGTCGATCAAATACAAGATGGTCGAATTTATGAAAGAGCACATCGGCGAGGAGTTCGAGGGACACATCTCGGGGCTTACCGAATGGGGCGTCTACGTCGAGCTGGACGAAACCCACATCGAGGGCATGTCGTTCCTGCGCGACATCGAGGGCGACTTCTTCACCTTCGACGAGCAGCTTTACGAAATCATCGGCCGCTCGACGGGCATCCGCATGACGCTGGGCAGCCCGGTACGCATCCGCGTGAAGCGCGCCGACCTGCAGAAACGCCAGTTAGACTTCGAATTGCTGCTGCCCGGGGCCGCGGCGCGCCGTACGGAAGAGCCCCGCGGCAAAGGCCCGAAGGTGCGCACCTCGTCGCGCCGCAAAGGACGGTAGTCACGGAACGAGCGCCGGTTCGGCCGTAATACCCATATCCCCCGAAGGAACGGTTGTCGTGGTGTCCCACGACAACCGTTCCTTCGTATTCGGAGAGCGCCCCGACCGCAGGACGGCAACGAAAAAGGGAGGCCCCGCAGGGTCTCCCTTTCCGGTGACGGGCGTTCCGCCCCGTCAGAAGAGATTCACGCCGTCGAGCGTTGCGATCAGGTAGGTGGCGGCCACCGTCAGGATGGCGTACAGCTCGGGGAAAGCCGCGAGGATCAGCGTCTTACCCATCACGTCGTGACCGTTGCCGATAGCGGCGATACCGTTGGCGCAGACCTTTGCCTGATAGATCGAAGCGGCGATGTTCACCAGACCGACCAGCAGACCGGCGCCGAAGATAGCCGCGCCCTGCACCATCGTCGGGTCCGTCAGACCCTTCTGCACCAGGAAGAAGCAGACGAAACCGTAGAGACCCTGCGAACCGGGAAGCGCCGAAAGAATCATGTAGCTGCCGAAAGCGCCGCCGTTCTTCTTCATGGCCCCTACTGCGGCCTGACCCGTAATTGCGGTACCGATCGACGAAGCGACACCTGCCAGACCCACCATCAGCGCTACGCCGACGTAAGCCAATACCAATGCTGTTGTTTCCATAATGTTTTGAGTTTTTTTTAATTGTTATTATTCGTTAGTATCGTTCATTTTACGAATCGGGTCGAAATTGCGCGGGGCCATTTCGAAACCGGCGTTCTTGAAAAACTCGACGAACGTCAGACGCAGCGGGTGCACGAACGACGAGATGGTCGACATGAAAAGGTTGATGCCGTGACCGATCAGCAGAATCGGAATCATAATCAGCAGCCGGACCACGATGTTCGCGCCTTCGGGCACGAATCCCGACGCCAGCGTGTTGAACACCAGCGCCAGCACACCGCCCGAAAGCCCGATGGCGAACAGACGGATATAGGACAGCACGTCGCTCAACAGTCCCGTGAGGTTGTTGTAAAGGTCCCACAAACCCGCGCCGAGGTTGATGAGCGGATTGCGCTTCGGATTGTTCAGAAGCAGCATCAGCACGCCGCCGACGCCCAGCGCCGCATAGAAGGCCACCGATCCGGCCGTAAAGCCCGGAATGGCGAGACCCGCCATCGGAAGGCCCATGGCCAGACAGCACGAGACGAGGATGATGAACCACCCCAGCAGTCCCAGCGCACGGCCGAAACCGAAACAGCGAACGGTCATCCAGATGTTGAGCAGCATGCCGAAAAGAATCTGCACCACGCCGATAACCAGCGCGATGGAGAAGAACTGTCCCTGGAAATCGAGGAATTTCACCGAGGGGAACCACGTGTTCATGTTGATGCCGAAGAACGAGCCGCACAGCAGTCCGAACGCGACGGTCGACACGCCGCACAGCGTGGCGAACCACGCCGCCTGACGCATCATGCCGGGCTTTCGGTTCCTGGCGAGCATCCACCACCCCATCAGGGTCAGGATCAGTCCGTAGCCGGCGTCGTTGAGACAGATGCCGAAAAAGAGCATGTAGAACGGAGCGAAGAAGGGCGTGAGGTCCATCGTCCCGTATTTCGGGCGGGCGTACATGTCGCCCACCAGTTCGAAGACATGCGCGAACCAACGGTTCTTGAGCTTCACGGGCGTTTCGTCCTCGGGCGTGGGGTCCGATTTGAGGAAGACCACGTTGGGGTACTCCTCCAAAAGGGCGTCGACCCGACCGGAAGTCTCCTTCTCGGCCCAGCCCTCCATGACGACCAGCGTACCGTCGGCGGCCTCCTGCGCCGTAGCCTTCACCCGCACGCCCTGCAAACGCTCCTTCAGCGAGCAGGCGTGCTGTGCGAGCAGGGCCTCCGAAGCGGCCGCACGCGAAAATTCAGCGTCGAGGGTCCGGAGTTTCCCTTCGGCTTCGGCGATGCGGCGCTCCGCCTCGCGAATGTCCATCGTCGGGGTCTTCATCTCCTGCGCGTCGAGCGTAACCTCCTCGCCGGGCTTGGCCACGACGACGAACCACACCGTGGCATCGGTGCGGCTGACCTCCGAAACCGTATAGCGCTCCGACCACTCGGCCAACTGCTTGTCGAAGGTGTTGCGCTGGGTGAAGAAATAGCGCAGGACAATGCCCCGGGCGGCGAGTTTCCGCGTCGCCTCCACGTCGAACGCCCCCCAGGGACGCAGCTCCTCGGCCGCTTTTTCCAGCCGCCCTATCTCGGCGTTGAGCGTCGCGGCCTCGCGGTGCGCGGCGGCATAATGCGCATAGGCCTCCTCGCCCGAAGCGAACGGCGCGGCGGCAGCGTCGCAGCGCTCCCCGGCGCGGAAGTTCTTCAGGAACTCCGCGGCCTTCGCAAGGCTCTCGATGTCCAGCAGCAGCTGGCGGTCCTCCTCGGAGGGTTCCCAACCCGCGGTGGTGATGTCCACCAGCCCGAGGCCGCGCAGCTTCTCGACGAAATCCTCACTCTGCGCCGCAAAGAGCACAAAGTTGTATTTTGACATTCTGGCTATCATAACATCGCGCCCTCCCCGGCGGCCTGCTGCTTGGTTTTCACGATCTTCTGGGCCGACTTGGAGAGGTTCTCCTCGTCTTCCATGAAGCGTTTGATCTTACGTATGGCGTCCTCGTACCCGGGTATCTGCACCTTTTCGTACAAGTTCACCTTTTGAGTGGTTTTGCGGCGCGCATGGTCCAGCAGTTCCATCTTCCGGTTGTAGACCTCGAACTCGATCCCCAGCTGCGCCATGCGCTTGAGGATGCCGACTCCGTCGGCGAACCACACCGGCGAGGAGAACAGATCGTAGGTTTTCTCCTCGAATTTCACTTCCTGCAGGACGGGCGTGCGCACACCCGCGATTTTCTGGACCGACAAATCGACGTCGGCAATGCGCAGGAGGTCACAATCAAACTCTCCCCAGAGCGACACCATGTAGTCGTACTCGGCCTTCAGAGCGTCGAGCCGACGACGGTAGTCGCTTGCGGAGTCCTTCGCCTTCTTCACTTCGGAGCGCAGGGCCGACTCCTTACTTTTGATCGTAGGGAGGGCCTTCTGGCGCATTTTCAGCTGTTTGCCGAGTTCGCCCAGCGAGGTCTTGTTATATTGGAATTTGATTGCCATTGCGCGTTACGCCTCCTTCCAGTATTTTTGGATAAGTTCCTCCTTGATGGCGACCTCCTCCCGGGTGAAGTACTTGGCGAAAAGCCCCCATGCGGTGTCGAGCATCTGGTTGATCTCGATATTGATATCAATGGCCAGCAGTTTCTCCGAGTAGTCGAAGGCGAACTTCAGGGTGCGCTCGTCGTAGTCCGAGAGGTCGAAGCCGTTCTCCAGCTTGGTCTTGGCGTTGGCCGCGTCGGCGTAGAGGCGCACGCAGGCGTTCATCACCTGCGGATGGTCCTCGCGGGTCTTCTTGCCGATGACGAGCTGTTTCAGACGCGACAGCGAACGGAACGGGTCGACGATCACCTTGCCCGTGTCGGAGTCGTTGCGCAGGAACAACTGGCCCTCGGTGATGTAACCCGTATTGTCGGGGATGGCGTGCGTGATGTCGCCGCCCGAAAGCGTCGTCACGGCGATGATCGTGATCGAACCGCCGTTGGGCAGCTGCACGGCCTTTTCGTAGATCTTCGCAAGGTCCGAATACAGCGAACCGGGCATCGAGTCCTTCGACGGAATCTGGTCCATGCGGTTCGACACGATGGCCAGGGCATCGGCGTACAAGGTCATGTCCGTGAGCAGCACCAGCACCTTCTCGCCCTTGTCGACGGCGAAGTACTCGGCGGCGGTAAGCGCCATGTCGGGAACGAGCAGACGCTCCACGGGCGGATTCTCGGTCGTGTTGACGAACGACACGATGCGGTCGAGCGCGCCGGCGTTCTCGAAGACCGACTTGAAGTACAGAAAGTCGTCGTTCGTAAGACCCATGCCGCCCAGGATGATCTTGTCGGCCTTGGCGCGCAGGGCCACGTTGGCCATCACGGCGTTGTAGGGCTGGTCGGGGTCGGCGAAGAAGGGGATCTTCTGCCCCGTCACGATCGTATTGTTCAGGTCGATGCCGGCGATGCCCGTGGCGATCAGCTCCGAAGGCTGGATACGCCGGAAGGGATTCACCGTCGGACCGCCGATCTCGCGGGCCTCGCCCTCGATGATCTCGCCGCCCTCGAGCGGTTCGCCGTAGGCATTGAAGAAACGCCCCGCGAGGTTGTCCGAAACGCGCAGCTTGGGAGGCTCGCCGTGGAAGACGACCTCGGAGTCGGTGGACAGACCCTCGGTTCCGGCGAAAATCTGCAACGTGACGTTCTCGCCCATAATCTTCACCACCTGCGCCAGCTTGCCGCCGACGGTGGCCAGTTCGTCGTTGCCGACGCCCGTGGCGCGGAGCGTCACGGTAGCCTTGGTGATGTTGTCAATCTTGGTATATATCTTCTGAAATGCTCGTGTTGTCATAATTTCTCCCGCTTATTTGGATTGTTCACTCACATACTGCTCGATCTGCTTCCGGTAGCCCTCGAACTTCTCCGACTTCCACTCCGAATAGTTCATCTGGCGGAAGAGGTTGATCAGCCCCTTGAAGAACTGCGAGCAGGCCTCGAAGTCGGCGAACGCAAATTCCTGGTTGCAAATGCCCAACACCATCTTGTACATCATCTGCTGGCGTTCCATCGGGCAGTTGGCGTCGATGTCATCGAAAGCGTCCTGCTGGAGGATGACGAAGTCGATCAGCTCCGATTTCCAGAACCGTTCGTGATACTCCACCGGCACGCCGTCGTCGCCCAGAATGTTGATCTGGTCGTTGGCCTCCTTGCCGCGCTGCACGATGGTCTTGCCCGCGTAGACCAGGTCCACCCAGTCCTTCTCGATGTGCTCGTCGAGGTATTCGCGGATTTCGGGGTATTCGAGGTATTTCGAGTAGGACTCCAGCGGGTCGATGGCCGGATAGCGCTTCGAGTCGGCGCGGCCCTGCGAAAGGGCGTAGAAACAACGCGCGGCCTTCTTCGTCGATTCGGTCACCGGCTCCTTGAGGTTACCGCCCGCAGGCGACACCGTGCCGAGGAACGTCACCGATCCGGTCTGGCCGCCGACGAGTTTCACCAGTCCCGCACGCGAGTAGAAGTTCGAGATGATCGCCGAAAGGTCCATCGGGAAGGCGTCCTGGCCGGGAAGCTCCTCCAGACGGTTCGACATCTCGCGCAGCGCCTGCGCCCAGCGCGACGTCGAGTCGGCCATCACGAGCACCTTGAGGCCCATCGAGCGGTAGTATTCGCCGATGGTCATACCCGTATAGACCGACGCCTCACGCGCGGCGACAGGCATGTTCGACGTGTTGCAGATGATGATCGTGCGCTCCATGAGCGTATGGCCCGTATGCGGGTCGATCAGCTCGGGGAACTCCTTGAAGATTTCGACCACCTCGTTGGCGCGCTCGCCGCACGCCACCATGATGATCACGTCGGCGTCGGCCTGCTTCGAAATGGCGTGCTGGAGCACGGTCTTGCCCGCGCCGAAAGGCCCCGGGATAAAGCCCGTACCACCCTCGGCCATCGGGTTGAAGGTGTCGATCGGACGCACGCCGGTCTCCATGATGCGCGACGGGCGGGGTTTCTCCGTATAGCAGCGCACGGCCTGCTTCACGGGCCATTTTTGCACCATCGTCACCTCGTGGTCGCGGCCTTCGGCGTCGGTCAGGACTGCCATCGTGTCGGTGATCTTGTATTTGCCCGCCTCGGCGACGCTCTTGACCGTATAGCTGTCCGTCATCGTGAAGGGGACCATGATCTTGTGCATCACCCACTGCTCCTTCACCTCGCCCAGCCACGACGCCGCCGTGACCTTGTCGCCGGCCTTGGCCAGCGGCGAAAATTCCCACTCGGCATCGTAGTCGACCGGATCGGTGATCGAACCGCGGGCGATGAACAGACCGTCCATCTTTTCGAGGTCGTTCTGAAGACCGTCGTAGTTGCGCGACAAAAGGCCCGGAGCCAGCGTGACTTCGAGCATGTGACCCTCGAATTCGACCCGGTCGCCGATCTTCAGACCGCGGGTGCTGTCAAAAACCTGGACATAGGCCGCGTCGCCTATGACCTTGATGACCTCGGCCATCATTTTGGTATCGCCCGTCCAGACATAGCAGATCTCGTTCTGACCCACGGGTCCGTCGGCCTTGACGATCACGATGTTGGAGATGATACCGTTTACACGTCCTGTAGTTTTCATTGTATGTTTTTATTGTTTATTCCTTATTAATCAGCTCCTTGCCGTCCAGTTCGGCAAGCAGGCGGGCGAACATCTCGCGGCCGCGCGCAGCGTCGAGCAGCGTCCAGCGGGCGACGATGTTGATCCGCACCAGGTAGGAAAGGATGGCGTTGACGTCGAAATAGTCGAAGGTCGCCAGCTCCGCAGCTTCGTTCCAGCGGATCAGGTCGATCTTGTGCTCCTTCTCCACGAGGTTGGCCTCGTCGTTCACCGCCGCGATCACCGCGTCGATATAGGGAAGTTCGCCCCGAAGCCCGAAATCGGCCGCAGAACTGCGCTGCAACTGCTCGGCGACATCGCCGCCGCCCACGACGACCTCCTCGACCGCACGCCCTGCGGCGCGCGCCGTGACGGCCGCCGAAACGTTGCGCAGGTTCCGGTCGAAAGCGGACCACTCGCGCAGGAAGCGGCTCCCGGCCTTCCCGCAGGCGGCGTAGTAGGCCCCGAACAGCTCCTTCTCGAAACGCCGCGACGTGTCGACCGTCTCGGCGTCCTCGCCCTCGGGATCGGCATAGGCCCTCACCACGCGGGCAACCGCCTCGGGAAGCCGCTTCGGAGCTTTCAGCTCCTCCGCCAGCTCCTCGCGCGTGAAGTTGCCCAGCGGATTGTGCGCCGAGCGCCCCGCACGCAGGGCGGCGATATTCTCACAGTCGTAGTAGCCGTACAGGAGCCGCACCTCGCGGGCGTCGCCGCGGTTCACCTCCTCCAGAATCCCGGAGACGATGGCCCGGGCGTCGAAGCCCTTGGTGTCGGCGTCGAGCGCGTACTCCTTCAGGGAGGCTACCAGACAATAATATTGGGTCGCAAACATGCCTTACGCCTTGAACAACAGTTGGAACACCTTGTCGCGCAGGTACTCTGCCAACAGCGCTTCGATGTCGGCGTCGGCGAACGAAATGTAGTAGCCGCCCTCCTTGGCGCCCACCTTGAAGCCGGTCTTCACCTCCTTCGACCAGCCCACCTCGACACCGGCGGCGAGCAGCTCCTTCGCACTCTCCTCGAACGCCGCGTCGAGCTTCTTGCGCTCGCCCTCGGGCAGCAGGGCTTGCAATTCGACCTTGCCCGAATCGGAACCGTTCCAGTTTTTAGCTACGGCGACGAGCATCTCCTTGATGAACGCCGGGTCCACGACGGCCTCCTTCACGCCCCGGGCCGTAGCCTTGGCGATGATCAGCGAGGCGATCTCCGACTTGATTCTGCCGACGGCCTGCTTGCCGGCCAGCGAAATCTCGGTCATGGTGTTCTTCGAAACGTCCTCGGCCTTGGCCTCCGCCTTTTTGACGATCTCTTCGGCCTCGGCGCGGGCCTCGGCGACGATCTTCCGGGCCTCGGCCTTGGCGTCGGCCACCAGCTTGTCGGCCTCGGCGCGCCCTTTCTCCAGCCCCTCGTCGTAGAGCTTCTGCGTCAACTGTTGAAGTTTGTTTTCCATAGCGTTATTTAGTTTTGATTATTGTTTTTCGGTTTTAACGCACAAATATAAAAAAGATTATCTACAATCGGGGATACTGAACAGCAATTTATCCTATTTTGACAAATTTCCGGCACAAATGGAGCAGATGTATAACCGCAGGCCCGCCGCACCGCAATGGCGGCCGCCGCAGGCCCGGGACATGCCCCGGAACTGATCGCCAAAGAGGTTGCGTTCGGCAACGGACAGATCCGCAAGGGCGGAAACACGCTGACGATAGAGGCCGTCGCCCCGGCTCCCGGATTCACGGAGTGTTTCTTCGGACTCGACAGACTGGTCCTGCATCTGCAATAAGGGCAGTCCGGCTTCGGCGCGACACGATCCGGGCCGGCCGGGAGATACAAACGCATTCCCCGGCCGGCCCGGACAAGACGGGCGAAAGACACCCGCAAAACCTTAAACCTATTGGTGCTGGGGGCGCAGAAGATCCTGCACCACCTTCACCGGAGAGAATGTCGTGACGGGAACGTCGACGAAGACCGTGTTCCACTTCGCCATCGCACCGTTCCAGAGTCCCGGAAGCTCCTGCGCGCGCAGATCGCGGCCGCCGGAGGATTTCGACGAGATGAATCCCGTCGCGGGATCGGTGTACCGGCGCAGATCGAACTTGCACCCCTTCGAATCGCGCACGCCGCAGACGAGGTCCACCGGATTGAAGTGCGTGGCCGACTGCATCAGCGGCAGGTCGTCGGGCGCGATCTGGCTCGACTCGGCGATCTGAAGCGACTCCGTGCCGTCGGGGTTCCCGACCCAGAACGGGCCGCCGCCCGGCTCGCCCTCGTTGCGGACCATGCCGCAGACGCGGATCGGACGGTCCAACACGGCGCGCAGCAGCGCCGAATCGTACTCGGCGGGGAGTTTCACGCAGAGCTGTTTCTCGATGAATTCGGCGATGGGTTCCAGCTCGGCGCCGCCCACTTCGAGGGCCTTGAGGTACTCGAAGGCGCGCCCCTGGAGGTCGAGCAGAACCCCTGCAAGCACCTTTTTATAACGGACCGTGTCCCCGCGGCGGGCATCGGTCGTCACGTTGTCGATGTTCTTGATGAAGATCAGGTCGGCGTCGATCTCGTTCAGGTTTTCGATCAGCGCCCCGTGGCCCGCGGGACGGAACAGCAGCGTGCCGTCGTCCTGCCGGAAAGGCGTGTTGTCGGGATTCACGGCGAGGGTGTCGGTCGAAGGTTTCTGCACCGAGAACGAGATCTCGTAACGGACGCCGAACCGCTTTTCGTAAAGGGGGACCTTTGCGGCGAGCAGCTCCTTGAAGCCCGCGACGTGCTCGGGCGAGACGGTGAAATGGATGCGCACGACGCCTCCGGCCGCGGCGTAGGCCGCCCCTTCGACCAGGTGCTCCTCGACGGCCTTGCGCGCCCCCTCGGGATAGGCGTGGAAGGTGACCAGGCCCTTGGGCTTGCGGCCGTAGTTCAGCCCGTCGCCGACGATGGCATTCACGATCGCACGGTCGTCGGCCCCGGCGGGCAGCACGGCGCGAAGTTCGGGCCAGAAGGCGAACTTCCCGATATTTTCCAGCAGCGTGTCGATGCCCTTGCCGCGTTTGCCGTCGTTGACGAACTCGAACAGCTCCTTGAACATGCGCGTGGCGGCCCCCGAAGCGGGCACGAACTTCACCACCCCCAGTCCGGCAGACTCTTTTTCATAGCGTTCCACGGCGGCATCGGCCTCCGCCGCGCCGACAACCAGCACGCCGTCGCCCGGCGATGCGGCCCGCACGACATTCAGGAAAGGGAATCCGCGGCGGAAATTCTCCAACTGGGTCTCCGCCTGTTCGGGAGTGAGTCCGTGCTCCCGGATTTGCTGCAAATCTTTTTCGTCGAACATATTCTGTTATCGTTTACATGGTCACCGATTGCCAAACCTGCGGTGCCTCCGACGTTTGCGCCGGGAATCGCCGCCAAAAAAACGGATCAGCGCAAGCAAGGACAGCAGTATGCAGATCAGCCACACCATTGAGTTATTCAGGTTTGAATCTCAAAGTTAAAAATAATTTCTAACTTTGCATACCATGATTCGAGAATTTCACCAAATCAGCCTGCGCGGGCGCAACAGTTTCGGCGTCGACCAGCGGGCCGCACGCCTCGTAGAATTCGAAACGGCCGAGGATCTGCGCACGTTTTTCGCCGCGGGGATTCCCGGGCGGTGGACGGTGCTCGCCGGGGGCAACAACATCCTTTTCACCGAAGATTACGACGGCGTGCTGCTGACCCCCGTGGCCCGGCAGATCGCCCTTTTGAGCGACGACGGCGACGAAGTTCGCCTGCGCGTCGAGGCGGGCGTCGAATGGGACGACCTGGTGGAATGGGCCGTCGAACGCGGTCTGTGGGGCATCGAAAACCTCTCGCTGATCCCCGGCAAGGCGGGGTCCGCCCCGGTGCAGAACATCGGGGCCTACGGCTGCGAAGCGAAGGACGCGATCCGCCGGGTCGAGATGTACTGCGTCGAAACGGGCAACCTGCTGACGCTCGACGCCGCGCACTGCGGATTCGGCTACCGCGAAAGCGTCTTCAAGCACGACCTGAAAGGGCGCGTGATCATCACAGCCATCGAAATACGCCTCTCGCATACGCCGCGTCCGAAACTGGGCTACGGCGACGTGGAGCGCGAGGTCGAAGCCCGCGGAGGCGCCACGCTGCGCAACATCCGCGAGGCGATCTGCTCGATCCGCCGCGCAAAACTTCCCGACCCGGCCGTGCTGGGCAACGCGGGCAGCTTCTTCAAAAATCCCGTGGTCGAAGCCCCCGTCGCGGAACGGCTCCTTGCCGAATATCCCGACATGCCGCACTATGCGGCCCCCGAAGGCCGCGTAAAGCTGGCCGCCGGGTGGCTGATCGACCGGGCCGGGATGAAAGGTTACCGCGAGGGAAGCGTGGGGGTTCACGAGCGGCAGGCGCTGGTGCTGGTGAACCACGGCGGCGCCACGGGCGGCGAGGTGATCGCCTTCGCCCGCACGGTGCAGGCGAAGGTCCGCGAAAAATTCGGCATCGAAATAGATACTGAAGTGAACATATTATGAATCTTTTGGACTCTTTTCAACGCTACATCGACGAGAACGACCTCGCCACGCACGACGACCGTATCCTGCTCACCGTCTCGGGCGGCGTGGACTCGATGGTCATGCTCTCGCTGTTCACCCGCTGCGGCTACCGGGTGGGCGTGGCCCACTGCAACTTCCAGCTGCGCGGCGCAGAGAGCGACGAGGACGAAGTGCTGGTGGAAGACGAGGCCAAAAAGCACGGCGCGGCGTTCTACAACAGGCGCTTCGAGACCAGGGCCGAAATGGAGCGCACGGGCGAGTCGATGGAGATGGCGGCCCGGCGGCTGCGCTACGCATGGTTCGACGCCTTGAGCCGCGAGCACGGCTACACGGCCATCGCCATCGCCCACCATGCCGACGACTCGATCGAAACTTTTTTCATCAACCTGCTGCGCGGAACCGGGCTGCGGGGGCTGACGGGAATCTCGACACAGGTCGGAAAGGTGATCCGCCCGCTGCTGTTCGCGTCGCGCAAGGAAATTCTCGAATACGCCGTCCAGAACCGCATCCCCTTCCGGGAGGATTCGTCGAACCGGTCGACCAAATACCTGCGCAACAAGATCCGGCTGGGGCTGATCCCCCGCATCCGCGAAATCAACCCCAAGTTCACGAGCCTGATGAGCCGCAACCTCGCGCGCCTGACCGACGCCCAGCTGTTCATCAACCACGGCATCGAACGCATCCGCTCGGAAGCCGTCACCTCGGACACGGGGATCGACACGATCCATCTCGATCGCCTCGATCCAGCCTTTCCGCAGGGATTCGTGATCTACGAACTGTTGAGTTCGGGCTACGGATTCAAGGGCGACGTGATCGACGCGCTGTGCCACTCGCTCGAACAGGACGCCACGGGACGGCGGTTCTACGCCCGCGAAAGGGTGGCCTCGATCGACCGCGGAAAGATCGTCATAGCGCCGATAGCCCCCGACGACGCGTGTCTGACGACGGTGCGCAAAGGCGCCCCGCGCAGCTACTGCGGCAACTCGGTCCTCTACTACGAATACTGCGACATCGACACGATCAAGAATTTCGGCGTTCCCGAGAACATCGCGCAGATAGACGCCGACCGCCTGCAATTCCCGCTCACGCTGCGCCGCTGGCGCGACGGCGACTGGTTCGTGCCGTTCGGCATGACGGGCCGCAAAAAGGTGTCGGACTTCCTCGTCGACGCCAAGGTCTCCGTGGCCGAGAAGCAGCGGCAGTTCGTGCTGCTGTCGGGCGACGAGATCGTCTGGCTCGTCGGACGCCGCATCGACGACCGCTACCGCCTTACGCCCGGCACGGAAAACGTGTTGCGCATCACCAAAGAAATCGTTTAAAATGGCAAAGAGCGCTCTGAAATTCAAGGATTCCGTCGCCCAGTACGAGCGGATCGCGGCAGAGGTCGCGGCCCGCCGGTTTTCCGGCATCTACCTGCTGATGGGCGAGGAGAGCTACTTCATCGACGCACTCTCGGACCAGCTGGCCGCGACGATCCTCGACGAGGCCGCGCGGGCCTTCAACCAGATCACCGTCTACGGGCGCGACTCCGAGGCGGGGCAGGTGATCAACCTCTGCCGCCAGATGCCGATGATGGGACAATACCAGGTGGTGATCCTCAAGGAGGCGCAGCAGCTCAAGGGGCTGGACAAGCTCGCGCTCTACACGCAGAAGCCCTCGCCGACGACCATTCTCGTGATCTGCCACAAGGAGAAGAACGCCGACAAACGCTCGGCCTTCTACAAGGGCTGTGCGGCGAACGGCACGGTGCTGGAATCGGTGCGCCCGCGCGACTACGAGATCGCGGCGTGGTTACAGCAGTTCATCCGGCAGAAAGGATTCACGATCGACCCCAAGGCGCTTTCGATGCTGACCGACCATTTGGGAACCGACATCGCGAAGATCTCCAACGAAATCCGGAAACTCACCGTCTCGCTGCCCGAGGGCACGCAGCGCATCACCGACGCCGACATCGAGGCCAACATCGGCATTTCGAAGGATTTCAACAACTTCGAACTCTGCAAGGCGGTCGTCACGCGGGATATGGCCCGCGCGCTGATGATCGCCGAGCACTTCGCCCGCAACCCCAAGGACAACCCGTTGCTCTTGACCGTCATGGCGCTGTTCGGGCAGTTCAAGGAGCTGTTCGTGGTCAACTACCTGCGCTGGCTCGCACGCCACAAAGGACGGCCCTTTCCGCCGGACACGGAACTGATGCGCATCCTGCGCAAGAACAACACGTTCGTCATCGGCGAGATCAAGCAGAACGCCGCCGGATGGGACAACCGCAAGGTGTTCAACATCCTCGGGCTGCTGCGCGAATACGACGCCAAGAGCAAGGGACTGGGTGCGGGCGGCGCGTCGGACGGCGAACTGCTGCGCGAACTGCTGCTGAAAATCTTTCTGCTTTGACCGGTCTCTACCTATACCAGACCGTGCATCTGGCCCGGGGCCGCGCGCGCAACGTCGCCGGACACATCGCCATGCTCGACGCCGCGTCGCGCGAACTGTTCGGACGCCCCTACGCCCCCGCCGCAGAGCGGCTCGCGAAGCGTATCGAGACGCTCTCCGCCGCGGAACGCTATCCGGCGGGCGTGTCGGGCTTCGTGCGCATCGAACTGGACCCCGACGGCACGGAACGTCTGCTCCCGGCAGGAGTGTCGCTCTACGACGGCTACGCCTTCCGGAGCCTTCAGCCCGAAGCCGTGACCGTCGGATACGATCTGACGCTCTCCGAGGCTCCGACCTCCGCGCGCGAGGCCGCAGCGCAGCTGGCACGCAGGCTGGCCGAACGACGCGGGGCGGAAGTCGCCGTGCGCTGCGACAGCGCGGGAATTCTCCGCTCGGCCGACGACGCGCCGCTGCTGGCCATCGCCGGCCGCACCGTCCTAACAGCCCCCGGCCCCGCAAGCGTCGAACGCCGCCTGGCCATGCTGGCCGTTCGGGCCGCAGGGCTGGAACTGAGCGAAGAGGCCTTCGGACGCGCCGACCTGCCCTCGCTCGACGAACTTTTCTTCGCCGACCACCGGGGCGTCACCTCGCTTTCGCGCTGCGACGGGCTGCCGCTGATGACCTTCGTCGCCGAACGCATCGCCGAAGCGATGGAGGGTCTTTTTCCGAAAAAATAGAAACCGGACCGGACGCAACCGTCTTATCTTTCGGGGAACCAAAACCCGAAAATCGTGAAAAAATACCTCTTTGCGTATGCGGTTCTTGCAACCGCACTGCTGTTTTTCACCTGCCGCCATTACCGCGCCGAGAACCGGCGGCTGGTCGAAAACCAGACGGCCCTGGCGGCCGACGTCACCCGTTACCGCACACGACTGGGCGCGGAGGCGGCCTCGGTGCAGGCCCTCCGGCTGCGGTGCGGGGAGTTCGAAACGCTGCGCGCGGCCGACGCCGAGCAGATCCGGCGCCTCGGCATCCGGCTCCGCAGGCTCGAAGCCGCCGCCAAGGCCGTCGCCGTCACCGACGCCGAAATCCGCACCCCGCTGCGCGACACCGTCGTCGTCCGGATACACGACACGCTCCCCGTGCGCGACACCGTCCGGATGTTCCGCTGGCGCGACCCGTGGATTTCGGTCGAAGGACGCATCGGCCGCGACTCGGCCGCCTGCCGCATCCGCAGCGTCGACACCCTGCGCCAGGCGGTCCACCGCATCCCGCGCCGTTTCCTCTTCATCCGCTGGGGCACGAAGGCCCTCCGGCAGGAGATCGTCTCGACCAATCCCCACACACGGATCGTCTATGCGGAGTACGTGAAAATCGAACGCTGAAAAATTTTCCGCAAAAATCCGGCTGTCCCGTAGGGGTCGGCCGGATTTTTCGTGTCACAATGGAAACGACAGCAAACCATGAATCCGGACAACCATACCTGGGACCTTCTGGTCGGCGCCCTCAAAGGCACGCTCGGCGAGGCCGAACAGCGCGAATTCGACCGATGGGCCGCCGAAGCGGAAAACCGCCGCTTCTACAACAACCTGACCCGCGTATGGCGCGAAATACAGCAGCGGGCCGCGGCTTACGAGCCGGACCGCGACCGGCTGTGGCGGCAGTTGCAGCAACGGATCGGAACCTACGAAATTCCGCATGCGGACCAGCTTCCGAAACGTCGCCGGAGCCACCTGCTGCAAATGGCCATAGCTGTCGCCGCGGCAGTCGCCGTGACCCTTTTCGCAACCCGCGCCGACCTCTTCCGCTCCGCCGCAGAGACGGCGGAACAGCGGCTCTGCGCCTTCGAAGGCAAGTCGCAGGCGCGGCTCTCCGACGGCTCGACGGTCTGGCTCCACGGCGGATCGACGCTCACCTGCGACGCCCGTTTCGCCGCCGGGGAACGCCGCGTGAAACTCCGCGGCGAAGGGTTCTTCGAGGTGGCCAAAGACTCCGAACGCCCCTTCACCGTCGAGGTCGAAGGGTTGGAAATCAGCGTCCACGGCACGAAATTCAACGTCCGCACCGCGGCCGACCGCTACGTGTCGGTCTCGCTGGTCGAAGGCTCGGTGTCGCTCGACACCGGGCGCGGCAGCCGCAGACTGCTGCGTCCCGGGGAGATCGCCTGTTACGACCCCGACACGCGCAAAGTGGTCATCGGACGCGGCAACGTGGCGATGGAGTCCTGCTGGGCCGCGGGAAAACTCGCGTTCGAACGGCAGTCGCTGGGCGAAATCTGTCACTACATGGCACGCTGGTACGACACCGAAATCCACATCACCCCGGCCCTCGCACACAACTACGCCTACACGTTCACCATTACCGACGAACCGCTCGAAGAGATCCTGCGCATCATGAGCCGCATCAACCCCATCGCCTACACGTTCGCCGAAGACAACACCGTCACGATTTCCGAACTCGAATAAACCCTGCATTACGACCTTTAAAAACCCGATTGCCTATGAAGCGATAAACCGACCCCCTACCCGACCTTACCGCAGCGGCCCATGACCAATGCCGCCGCAAACTTTCCACAAACTTAAAATTTCAACCATGATGCACTTCAGACTATTTGCAATCCTCTTGCTGCTGGTCGCAGGCAGTACGACGGTTGTATCCGGCCAGACGCAGCAGGAACCGGCGCTCGACATGGAGTTCACGGACATCCCGCTTTCGGAGGCCATATCCCGTATCGAGAAGAACACCCGCTACACGTTCTTCTACGACGCCAAGCAGACCGACCTCTCCCAACGCGTGAGCCTCAAGGCGAAGCGAATGCCGATTTCAGCCGCCTTGAAGGAAATGCTCGCCCCGACAGGGCTGAACTTCACCATCACCGAACGCCAGATCGCCCTGATCCCGGCCCGCAAGTCCCCGGCCCGGCAGCGCACGATCACAGGCGTCGTCAACGACTCGTCCGAAACGCCGCTGGCGGGCGTGGCCGTCACGCTCGTGGGCGACAATACCCGCGGTGCGGTAACGGAAGCCAACGGCAGCTTCACGCTCACGGTCCCCGACGCCGACATAACGCTCAGCTTCACCTATCTGGGCTACGTGAGCAAGAAAGTCGCCGTCCCCGCCACGCAGAACAACGTGAAGGTGTTCCTTACGGAGGACGCCGTGAAGATGGAGGACGTGGTGGTCGTGGGTTACGGAACCCAGAAAAAGGTGAACCTCACGGGCGCCATCGCCACGGTGGACGAAAAACAGCTGCAGAACCGGTCGGCGCCTTCGGTGGCCCACATGCTGCAAGGCTCCGTCCCGGGACTCACGGTCTCGACTTCGTCGGGACGCCCGGGCAATCCGGCCAGCCTCAACATCCGCGGCATCACCTCGATCAACGGCGGTTCGCCGCTGGTGCTGGTCGACGGCGCCGAAGGCGACCTGATGAAGATCAACCCCAACGACGTGGCCTCGATCTCGGTGGTCAAGGACGCTTCGGCGGCGGCCATCTACGGCGCCCGTGCGGCATTCGGCGTGGTGCTCGTGACGACCAAGAGCGGCGACTCCTCGGGCAAGACCCGCATTTCGTACAGCGGCCGCTGGGGCTGGAACGAACCCACCACCTCGACCGACTACGAGACCCGCGGCTACTACTCGGTCTACCTCAACGACCTCTTCTGGCGCTCCTACGCCGGAAACAACTACACGCGCTACACCGAACAGGACATGATGGAGCTGTGGGCGCGCCGCAACGACCGCACGGAGCATCCCGACCGCCCGTGGGTCAAGATCGACCAGCGCGACGGCCGCGACACCTATGTCTACTACGGCAACACCGACTGGTATCACTACCTGTTCAAGGATGAGCACCCGAACACGAGCCACAGCATCTCGCTCTCGGGAGGCAACGACCGTGTGGACTATCTGCTCTCGGGCAGCTATTACAGCGAGGAGGGACTTTTTCGCCAGCATCCCGACAAGCTCCAGAAGATCACATTCCGGTCGAAAATCACCTTCGACATCAACAAGTGGCTGAAGGTGAGCAACAACACCAGCTACTACAACTACAAGTACTTCTACCCCGGCCCGAGCGATGTCAATACGGCCTTCTCGTGGAGCACCGTACACGGACTGGCTTCGTTCGTTCCCGTCAACCCCGACGGCACGAGCGTCTACAACACGTCGTTCTCGAACTACCAGATCATGGACGGACTGCCCACGATCCTCAACAAAGACGGCCACACCAACGACGACCATACGGACAACATGTCGACCACGACGGAGCTGACCTGGACCCCGGTCAAAGGGCTGGAGATCAAGGGTAACTTCACCTACATGTTCAACACCACGCGCTACACCAACCGTCAGGTCAACACCGAGTACTCGCAGTATCCGGGTGAAATAAACACGCTCACGTCCGGAAAGATGGAGGACAAACTCTATGAAAAGAGCATGACCCACACCTACTATCAGGCCAACCTCTACGGCACGTTCGAACGCACCTTCGCCCGGGACCACAACTTCAAGGCGATGGTCGGCTTCAACTGGGAGACCAAATTCCTCAAGGACGTGGCCGCAACGGGTTACAACCTGCTCTCCGAAACGCTCAACGACCTGAACCTCGTGGGCCAGGGCGCCGACGGCGAAAAACGCATGGAGGTAGGCGGCGGTCAGAACGAATACGCCCTGATGGGCTTCTTCGGCCGTCTGAACTACGACTACAAGGGCAAATACCTCGTCGAGGCGAGCGGCCGCTACGACGGCACATCGCGCTTCAAGCGCGGGCAGCGCTGGGGCTTCTTCCCCTCGTTCTCGCTGGGATGGCGCGTCTCGGAAGAGGCCTTCTTCGACGGCATCCGCGACCAGTTCAACAACCTCAAACTGCGCTTCTCGTACGGCCAACTGGGCAACCAGAACGTCGGTTATTACGACTATATCCGCAAAATCTCGATCGGGAGTCAAAACTACCTGTTCGGCGGCGACAAGCCCACCACGGCGACCATCTCGGCCCCGGTGGCTTCCGACCTCTCGTGGGAGCGAAGCATCCACAAGAACCTCGGCGTGGACATGAGTTTCCTGAACAACCGCCTGGCCTTCTCCGCCGACTTCTACATCCGCGACACGAAGGACATGCTCACCGCGGGCATCGCCCTGCCGGCCACCTACGGCGCCGACTCGCCGAAAATGAACAGCGCCGACCTGCGCACCAAGGGCTACGAGCTCTCGCTCAACTGGCGCGACGAGTTCCAGCTGCTGCGCCGTCCGTTCTCGTACAGCGTGACGCTGACCTTCAACGACTACGTTTCGAACATCACCAAGTTCGACAACCCCGACCGCTCCTTCGCCAAGAAATACTACGAAGGCATGCGCTGGGGCGAAATCTGGGGTTACCGCATCGACGGACTGTTCGCCTCGGACGAGGAAGCCCGCAACTACCCCGTCGACCAGACGACCGTGAACGAGATCATCAACGCCTCGGCAGGAGCCGAAAAGGGACTGCGCGCCGGCGACCTGAAATTCCGCGATCTGGACGGCAACAACGTAATCTCCATCGGCAAGAACACCGTCGACGATCCGGGCGACCGCGAAATCATCGGCAACAGCCAGCCGCGCTACCACTACGGCGCCACGCTGGCGCTGCAATGGGCAGGCATCGACTTCTCGATCTTCTTCCAGGGAATCGGCCGCCAGGACTGGTACCCGGCCGCCAACGCACTGGCCTTCTGGGGTCCCTACGCACGTCCCTACGCCACCTACCTCCCCAAGAACTTCCACACGCAGATCTGGTCGGAGGAGAATCCGAACTCCTATTTCCCCCGTCCGCGCGGCTACACGGCCCTGCAGGGAACCAACCGCGAGCTGACGGCCGTCAACGACCGCTACCTGCAAAACATCGGCTACTGCCGTCTGAAAAACCTCACGGTGGGCTACACGCTGCCCAGACAATGGACCCGCAAGGCGCTGATCGAGAGCCTGCGCATCTACTTCACGGGCGAAAACCTCTTTACCTGGTCGGGCATCCGCTCGGATTACATCGACCCTGAAATGGCCGCCACGAACGGCAACCTGCGTCTCTACCCCTGGCAGCGGACCTACATGTTCGGCGTGGACGTCACCTTCTAACCGCTTAAATGAGAAGAGTTATGAAAAAGATTCTATCGATACTGACCGTAGGCTGCGCCCTGACGCTTTCGTCGTGCGAGGACTGGCTCGACAAATATCCGCTGGCGCAGATGTCGCCCGAGACCTTCTTCTCGAACGAAAACGAGTTGCAGGCCTTCAGCAACACCTTCTACACGATCTTCCCCGGCGACGGCCTTTACAACGAAGGCTACGACAACATCGTGAAGAACGAAATCGCCGCCGAAATGCGCGACGGCCGCACGATTCCCGCCTCGGGCGGCGGCTGGACGTGGACCGACCTGCGCAAGTTCAACACCCTGCTCGAATACTCGGGCAACTGCAAGGACACCGACATCCGCAACCGCTACGACGCCGTGGCCCGTTTCTTCCGCGCCTACTTCTATTTCGAGAAGGTGAAGCGCTTCGGCGACGTGCCCTGGTATGCCAAGCCCCTCGGTTCGGCCGACCCCGAGCTGAAGCGTCCCCGCGACTCGCGCGAATTCGTCATGCAGCGCATGATCGAGGACATCGACTTCGCCATCCGCTATCTGCCGGCCGAACGCGATCTCTACCGCGTGACGAAATGGACGGCGCTGGCGCTCAAGTCGCGCTTCTGCCTCTTCGAAGGCACGTTCCGCAAGTACCACAGCATCGACGGCTACGAACACGACTGGAAATGGTATCTCGAACAGGCCGCCGACGCAGCCGAGGAATTCATCACCAACAGCGGCTATTCGCTCTACACCGCGACCGGACCGGCCACCAGCTACCGCGACCTGTTCGCCTCGGAGAACGCGCAGAGCGTCGAGGTCATCCTCGCCCGCGACTATAATTCGGCGCTGGGCGTCTTCCACAACGCCAATTTCTACACCATCAGCGCCTCGTACGGCAAACCGGGCATGACGCGCAAGATCGTCGACAGCTACCTGATGGCCGACGGTTCGCGATTCACGGACAAGGCCGGCTGGGAAACCATGGAGTTCAAGCAGCAGTGTTCGAACCGCGACCCGCGCCTGGCCCAGACCATCCGCACGCCGGGATACACGCGTATCGGAGCCACGACCAAGCTGGCGCCGGACCTGGCGAACTCGATCACCGGCTACCACGTCGTGAAGTTCGTCACCGGAACGGCGCAGGACGCCTACAACAAGTCGTTCAACGACCTGCCGATCTTCCGCTCGGCGGAGGTCTACCTCAATTTCGCCGAGGCCAAGGCCGAGCTGGGAACCCTCACGCAGGAGGACATCAACCTCTCGGTCAAACGGCTGCGCGACCGTGTGGGCATGTCCAACCTGATCCTCGACGACGCCAACAAAAACCCCGACCCCTACCTGTCGGATGAGAAGACCGGCTATCCCAACGTCACGGGTGCGAACAAGGGGGTGATCCTCGAAATCCGCCGCGAACGCACCATCGAGCTGGCGATGGAGGGATTCCGCTACTACGACATCATGCGCTGGAAGGAGGGCAAGACCTTCGAACAACCGCTGCTGGGCCTCTACATCCCCGCCAAGGGCGAGTACGACATCGACGGCGACGGAACGCCCGACGTCTATTTCGCCACCAAGGGCGAAACGCCCTCGACCACGGCCAAACTGACACTGGTGATCGACCAGGACATTCTCTTCTCCGACGGCGACCACGGCTACATCTCGCCACACAAGAACAACCCCGGCATCTGGGACGAAACCCGCGACTATTTCTATCCGATTCCGACCGACGACCGCTCGCTGACGGGCGGCGCCCTGACCCAGAACCCCGGATGGAACGACGGACTGAATTTTTAACCGCAAAACAAACCGAAAAATGTTGGAACTCATGAAAAAATACCTGATGACCCTGCTGACGCTCGGCCTGGCCTGCAATGCCGCAGCCTGCATGGAGGACGAACCGTTTTACGACACCGAAATTCCGCCCCACGTCTCGATCGACAACTCCAAGGGCGAGGGTGTGACACGTCTGGTGACCTACAATGTCGGAATCTTCAACAAATACATCAAGGACGACTACCAGCTCATCGCCGACATGATGAAGGAGATCGACGCCGACGCCATCTGCATGAACGAGCTCGACAACAACACCAACCGCACGCGCCACGTCTACCAGCTCAAGCATTTCGCATCCCTGATGGGCAGCTGGGACTTCGAATACGGTGCGGCCATGCCCTACGACGGAGGCGAATACGGCGAGGGCGTGACAACCCGCAAGAAGGCCGTGAATAAGTTTTCGGTGGCCCTGCCCAAGGGCGTGGGCGCCGAGCCGCGCGTACTGGTCGTCATGGAGATGGAGGATTACGTGATCTGCACCTCGCACCTCGACCATGTCTCTTCCGAGGCGCAGCTGGGACAGGTGGAGCTGATCACCAAAACGATGAAGGAACGTTACGGCGACTCCGGGAAGCCCGTTTTCCTGGGCGGCGACATGAACGCCACACCCTCGTCGGAGACGGGCAAACTGCTCCAGAAAGACTGGGAGATCCTGACCATCACCGGATTCGGGACCTTCCCGTCGGACAATCCCTCGAAATGCATCGACTACATCATGCAGCTCAAGGGCACGCCGAAGTGCGAAGTCGTAGGCTCGCAGATCCTGCGCTGGTTCAAGTCGGGCGACGTGACGAAAGCCTCGGACCACCTGCCGGTGATGCTCGACATCAAACTCCCGGCCAAAAACAAGTAGAACCCAAAACGAACACGACCATGAAACGATATGCTTCCATCCGTCTCGTTGCGGCCGCCGCGCTGTTGATTGCGTCGGGAGGCTGCAAGGACGACAATCCGGGAACGGGGCTGAACGGGCCCGCGGTGCTGGCGATCCAGAACGCCGGGGCCGAGCCGCTCCAGATCTCGCTGCTCGAACCCAAAACCCAGACGATCGACATCCGGGCCGTCGCCCGGTCGGTCAGTGCGGAGAACCTCACCGTGACCTTCAAGGTCGACCGCACGCTGGTCGACGCCTACAACAAGGCCCACGACACGTCGTACGAACTCGTGCCGGCCGAGGCCTACGAATTTTCGAAGAAGGAGGTGATCCTGCCCCGCTACAACGAGGTTTCGTCGACGGCGCAGGTGACGCTAAACAGCGAGAAGATGCCCGACGGCGAGCAGTACCTGCTACCGATCACCATCGAACAGATCAAAGGCGACGACGCTGCGCAGACCTCCGACGAGGGCAACGTCTACTACATCCTCTTCAACAAGCGCGTGCTGCCGCCCGCCCAGCTGCTCGACCGCGAAGGCTGGAAAGTGGTCCACTGCACCTCGGAATACACCCCGGGCGAAGGCAATCCCAAGACCGGGTGGGCCAAGGACGTGCTCGACGGCAACCCGGCGAGCTATTGGACCTACAATTTCAAGGCATCCGTCGGTCCGGTGGTCTACGTTCCGCTCTATTTCGTCTTCGACATGGGCAAGGAGGTGACCGTGCGCGGCGTCCGCATCACGGCCCGCACCAAAGCCGGCGGCGTACTGAACAATCCTCCGGGCGACATCACGATCGAAACGGCCAAGACCATCACGGGCGACGGCATGGAGAACGACGCGGACTGGACATACAGCGAACGGTTCACCGGGACGAAGCCCGACGAGGGAATCATGTCCCACTCGCTCCATAACTCGGTCTATCTGGGTGAAATACAGCGGGCGCGCTACATCCGCTTCACGCTCCACATGTCGTGGAACAGCGGGTCGAGCGTAAAACCGACGCCGATGACCTACAAAGGCGGCACATTCGCCGAATTCGAAGTCTGGGGCAACCTCGAAGAACTGGACCTCGACTAATCCCTTATCACCCGCCTGCGGGAGCGTTCCCGCAGGCGGCTTTTTCAGCCACCACCCTTCCCCAATCCAATGAGAAAGAGCATTTTATTAATCTTCGTCACACTTCTCGCGGCAGCCGGCTCCGCCCGGAGCATCGACATCATCCCGCGCCCCGCGGAAATCACCGAAGCCAGGGGAGAGTTTCGGATCACGGCCCAGACCGCCATCGCCGCCGAAGGAGAACTCCGGCGTCCCGCCGAAATCTTCGCAACGGACATCGAACCCGTCATCGGGCGCGAAATACCCGTGGCCGCGAAGGGCGAAATCCGTCTCCGGACATCCCCGTCCCTCGCCGCCGAGGAGTACACTCTTGCCGTGACGCCCCGTACCGTCGAAATTCTCGGAGGCTCCCCGCAAGCCGTGTTCTACGCCTTGCAGACACTCCGCCAACTCGTCGCTACCGACGGAACAGTACCCGCGGTCGTCGTCCGCGACAAACCCTGCTTCGCACACCGAGGCGGAATGCTCGACTCCGGGCGTCATTTCTGGACCGTAGACGAGGTGAAGCGTTTCATCGACATCCTCGCCATGCACAAGCTGAACGTATTTCACTGGCATCTCTCCGAAGATCAGGGATGGCGCATCGAGATCAAACACTATCCCCTGCTGACCGAGATCGGGTCCGTACGCAGGGAGACCGTCATCGGCCGATACGACAAGACCGACGAAAGCCGCAACCGATACGATGGAAAACCCTACGGCGGTTTTTACACCCAGGACGACGTACGCGCCATCGTGGCCTACGCCGCAGAGCGCTACATCGAGGTCATTCCCGAGATCGACATGCCCGGGCATATGCTCGGGGCGCTGGCTTCCTATCCCCAGCTGGGATGCCGGGGCAAGGGCTACGAGGTATGGACCCACTGGGGGATTTCCAAGGACGTGCTCTGCGCCGGAAAGGAGGAGACCTTCGAATTCGTGGAAAACGTGCTCGCAGAGGTGCTCGACCTGTTCCCCTCGAAATTCATACACGTCGGGGGCGACGAATGTCCCAAGGAGCGCTGGAAGGAGTGCCCCGCCTGCCAGAGGCGCATCCGGGAGGAGGGACTGGCAAACGAAAACGAACTTCAGAGTTATTTCATGCACCGCGTCGAAAAGTGGCTCCACGAGCACGGACGCGAGTTGATCGGATGGGACGAGATCATGCAGGGCGGAATATCGAAGTCAGCGGTAATCATGGCCTGGACGGATCAGTTCCGGGGAACGGACGCCGCGAGGAAGGGAAACCGAGTCATCATGACACCCAAGTGGAACTGCTACCTCGACTACTCGCAGACTTCCGATCCCGAAAAGTACGAGCCGATAGGACCTACACGGTACCTCTCCATGAGGCAGGTTTACCGGCTCGATCCCTACGACCGCCTGAAACCCGCCGAGTACAGGAATATCCTCGGCATTCAGGGAAACGTATGGACCGAATATATCGCCGATTTCGGCCATGTGCAGCGAATGACGCTCCCCAGGATGGCCGCCATCGCAGAAATCGCCTGGGCATACGACCGGAAGGATTACGACGATTTCGAAAAACGGGCCAAAAGGCTCCTGCCGGAACTTTACGGAAACGCAAAACTAAAATTCTCGGAATTCTTCTTCGAGGGCATCGAGTGAACAAAGCCGCGGAAAAGCGGGCCGCCTCCCCACCCTGCGGCCTGCTTTTCCGCAACGGCTTTTCGGGGAATCCCGATTTTTAGTACTTTTACACAGTCTTACGACACGCCATGTCAGATAACGAATACGACGTTCACCTGTGGTTGAGAATCGAACGGGGGGGGGAAATCGCCGCCTTCCGGGAGTTGTTCGACCGTTACTATGCGCCGTTGTGCCGCTTCGCCGAGTTCTGGCTCCGCGATCGCGCTTCGGCCGAAGAGGTCGTACTCGACGTCTACACCCATGTCTGGCAGCACGCCGCCGAGCTGCGGATCACCGTCTCGGTACGCGCCTATCTGTTCCGCGCCGTGCGCAACCGGGCGCTCAACCGCCTGCGCGACGACCGTTTTTCCTACATTCCGTTCGAAGAGTTAGGCGAGGTTTTCGCCAGCCCCGAGTCGTTGCAGATCGAGACCGACGAGATCACGCAGCTCGTGGCCGAGGCCGTCTCGCAGCTGCCCGGCCGCTGCCGCGACATCTTCCTCAAAAGCCGCAACGAGCAGCTCTCGAACGCCGAAATAGCCGCCGAAATGCATATTTCCGTCAAGACCGTCGAAGCGCAGATGAGCAAGGCGCTGCGTCGCCTGCGCGGTCTGCTCCACAAGGAGTGACCCGCCGCGGCTGCAATGAATAAAAACGGGAAAACGTGCTGTTTTTCCGTTTTTTTTCTACCTTTGTCCGATATGGAACGCACTGCAATCTTCCCCGGGTCGTTCGACCCCTTCACGCGCGGCCATGCGGCTCTGGTCGACGAAGCGCTGAACCTGTTCGACCGCGTGATCATCGGCATCGGCAACAACACCTCCAAGCAGGGGCTGCTGACGGTCGAGAACCGCAAGCGGCTCATCGACGACATCTACCGCGGCGATGAGCGCGTCGAGGCGTGCATCTACACCGGGCTGACGGGCGAATTCGCCGAGGCGGCAGGAGCCTGCGCCATCATCCGCGGCGTGAGGAACACCACCGACTTCGAGTACGAACGCACGATGGAGGCCACCAACCACCGCATCTACCCCGACATCACGACCGTCATGCTGTTCACCCCCTCGCCCGTGGCCGACATCTCGTCGTCGACCGTGCGCGAGGTGCTTTCGTTCGGCCGCACCGTGGAAGAGTTCATGCCCATAGGAATAGATATTAACAAATACCTGTAACATATGAAACATATGATGGAATTTACAGCCGAAATGATCGCCGGATTCCTGGGCGGCGACATCGTCGGCAACAAGGACGCCAAGGTACACACCGTTTCGTCGATCGAGGAGGGCAGGGCCGGATCGCTGGCCTACCTCACGAACCCCAAATACGAACCGTTTCTCTACACCACGGGCGCGTCGATCGTGCTGGTCGACCGTGCGTTCGAGCCTTCGCAGCCGGTGGCCGCGACGCTCGTCAAGGTGGACGACGCGGGCGCCTGCGTCCTGAAACTGCTCGAAATGTACAACGCCGCCAAACCCCGCCGCAAGGGGATCAGCGGCCGCGCATCGGTCTCGGAACGGGCGCAGGTCGGTCAGGAGTGCTACATCGGCGATTTTGCGGTCGTCGAGGAGGAGGCCGTCATCGGCGAGGGTTGCCAGATCTACCCCCAGGTCTACGTGGGCCGCGGCGTCCGGATCGGCGACAACACCACGCTCTACCCCGGAGTCAAAATCTACGAAGGCTGCATCGTGGGTGCGAACTGCATCCTCCACGCAGGGGCGGTGATCGGCGCCGACGGATTCGGGTTCATGCCCAACGCCGCGGGCGGATTCGACAAGATTCCCCAGCTGGGCAACGTGGTGATCGAGGACGACGTGGAGATCGGCGCCAACACCTGCATCGACCGCGCCAAGACCGACTCGACCGTCATCCGCCGGGGCGTGAAACTCGACAACCTGATCCAGATCGGCCATAACGTGCAGATCGGCGAGAACACCGTGTCGTCGGCCCAGACCGGCATCGCGGGAACTTCGAAGGTCGGCCGCAACTGCTTCCTCGCGGGGCAGGTGGGCATCGCCGACCACGTCACCATCGGCGACCGCGTGAAGGTCGGCTCGAAGAGCGGACTCGACAAGGACGTTCCCGACGACGAAATCCGCTTCGGATACCCCGCCCTCCCGGGCATGCAGTACCACCGTTCGGCAGCCGTGTTCAAACGTCTGCCCGAACTGGCGCAGCAGGTCCGCGCGCTGGAAAAACAACTTGCAGAACTCACAAAAAAATAATTCGATGAAAAAAATCCTGATCCTCGCAGCGGCGGCAGCCGTGTTGTGCAGCTGCGCCAACAAAAACAAGTACGCCGTCGACGGCAAGGTCGAAGGAGCCAACAGCATGGTTTACCTCTTCGACGAGAAGGACAACATCCTCGATTCGGCGGCCGCGGCCAACGGGGTGTTCCGCTTCGAGGGCGTGGCCGAGAAACCGCAGGCGGCCATTCTGCGCGACGCACGCGACGACGGGGCGACGTTCGGCGCCATGCTGATCCTCGAACCGGGCACGATCAACGTGACCGACGACGCACAGAACCCCTACCGCAAGAAGGTGACGGGCACGCCGGCCAACGACGCCAGCGACGCCTACGCCACGGCCGGAAGCGCCCTCGTGCAGGAGTTCCGCAATCCGGAAACCACCGCCGAGCGTCGCGAAGCCATCGAACAGGAGTACGAACAGCTGACCCGCACGGTCCTGGACCAGAACCGCGACAACCTCTTCGGCGTGATGCTGCTGTCCCAGCAGCTCGGCTACGAGCTTTCGGGGCAGGAACTGCTCGACGAGATCGCCAAATTCCCGGCCGAGATGCAGCAGACCGACGCACTGGTGCGGCTCAAGGAGAACGCCGAGCAGATGATCAAGACCGACATCGGCCAGCCGTTCATCGACATCGCACAGCCCAATGCCGACGGCGAGCAGGTATCGCTCGAATCGGTGGTCAGGAATCCGGCGAACAAATATGTCCTGCTCGACTTCTGGGCTTCGTGGTGCGGTCCCTGCATGGGCGAAGTTCCCCACCTGAAGAAGACCTACGACGAGTTCCGCAAGAAGGGTTTCGAAATCTACGGCGTATCGTTCGACGAGGACCGCGGCGACTGGCTCGGCGCCGTCGAGCAGAACGACATGAACTGGCTGCACGTCAGCGAGGTGAAAGGCTTCGACAACCAGGCCGCCAAGGATTACGCCATCCAGGGCATTCCGTCGAACTTCCTGATCGACGGTCAGGGCACGATCGTCGCCAGGAACCTGCGCGGCGAGGCGCTCTACGAAAAGATCTCGGAGCTGCTGGCCCAGTAATTCCCCAACAACATTCCGGCCCCTCCGTTCCGTACAGCCGGAAGGAGGGGCTTTTTCCATAAAATGCAGATGAAATCCGTCGAGAAATACAGAATCATGGGCATCGACCCCGGCACGAACTACATGGGTTACGGCGTGCTGGAGATCGAGGGGCGCACGGTGCGCTCGGTGGTGCTGGGCGACATCGACCTGCACAAGCTCCCCGACCCCTACGCCAAACTGCGTTACATTTTCGAGCGCGTGGGAGCGCTGGTCGACGAGTACGCCCCGCGCGAAGTGGCGCTGGAGTCGCCGTTCTTCGGCGAGAACGTGCAGTCGATGCTCAAGCTGGGACGGGCGCAGGGCGTGGCCATGGCCGCAGCGTTGAGCCGCGGCATCGACGTTTTCGAATACGCCCCGATGCGCATCAAACAGTCGATCACGGGCCGCGGATCGGCCGCCAAGGAGCAGGTGGCCTCCATCGTCTGCCGCACGCTCGCCATCGACCGCCCTCCCAAGCGGCTCGATGCCACGGACGGCATGGCCGTCGCCCTGTGCCACTACTTCACCTCGGCCAGTCCGCTCAACGCCGCGCTGGGCGACGAACGCGTCAAGGGGCTCGGAGGCGGCAAAAAAGCCGCCTCGAAGGGCGGCTCGCAGAGCTGGGAGCAATTCCTGAAAAAGAATCCCGACCGGGAGATCAAATAAAACCAACGACAAACTACCCGCCGCCATGAAAAACCTTCTGACCGCCGCCCTCGCCGCCCTGCTATGCAGTTGCGGAGGCGCAAACTACACCATCACAGGCCGCTACGAACTGACTCCGGGCGACTCGGTCTATCTGCTGGCTTCCGACAACACGGTGCTCGCCGCCGGTGTTGTGAACGCCGACACGACCGTTTCGCTGCAAGGGACCGTTACGACTCCCGACCTGGTTTTCCTGGCCAACGCGAAGCGAACCAACCACCCCGCCTGGCTTTTCCTCGAACCCGGAAAAATCCGAATCGAGAAATACGATCCCGCATTCGGCTATGTCGTCTGCGGAACACCGCTCAACGACCGGAAAAAAGCATTCGACGAAGCAATGTACGCTTTCGGAGACAAACTCCGCAAAGGCTCCCCGGGGCAGTCGCTCCAAGCGATCCTGGCCGAAATGAATGCACTCTATACCCAAACCGTAGACGCCAACCTCGACAATGTTTTCGGAGCCTGGGTCTTCAACAGCTACGAATTCCAGAACATCAAGGACAATCCCGAAAAAGTCAAAGCCCGGCTGGCGCAATTCACCCCCGGGATACAAGCGCATCCGATGTTGAAAAAGTCGCAGGATGCCTCCCAGGCCACCGCACGGAGCGCTGTCGGCCAACCCTATACCGATTTTTCCTGTAAAAACGCCGCCGGAGAGACCATTGCGCTCTCGTCACTCACAGGTCCCGGCCGCTGGGTGCTGCTCGACTTCTGGGCCACATGGTGTACGCCCTGCATGAACGAAGTGCCCCACCTGAAAAAAGCCTACGAAACCTTTCACGCCAAAGGCTTTGAAATCTACGGCGTATCGCTCGACACGGACCTGACCCGTTGGGAAAACATCATCGGCGAACAAGGCATGAACTGGATCAATGTGGCACAGAAAAAAGGCGGAGGATTCGATCCAACAGCGCTCTATGCCGTCAGTTCCATCCCCGCAAACTTCCTGATCTCACCCGAAGGTAAAATCGTAGCGAAGAACCTGCGCGGCGAACACCTCGAAGAAAAACTCGCAGAAGTACTCAAATAAAGACTTTCCGATGAACAGAATTTGCCCGACAATCCTCGCCGCCGTGGCGCTATCCGGCTGCGGAGGCCCCAATTACACCCTTTCGGGCAGGGCAGACCTCGCTCCGGGCGACACGCTCCGCCTGTGCTCGCCCTACGAGAACGACTCGGTGCTGGCCACGACGGTCATACGCCGCGACAGTTCGTTCCGCATCCGCGGACACGTCTCCGAACCGACGATCGCCAACCTGACGCACAACGACCGCCGTATCGGGGCGCCGATCCTGCTCGAAGCGGCCGACATCCGGCTCGAGCCCACGGGCGACGTACGCGGCTTCCAGTTCACCGGAACGCCGCTCAACGATGCATTCAACGCCATGAATGCCGCGCAGGTATCGCTCGGCAACGTCCTGCAGGCACTGGAAAACGAACCGGACACACCCGAGCGCAGGCGGAAACTCGACTCGCTGGGTCGGATTTACCGGCAGATTCCCGGCGACGCGCTGGAAGCCAACCGCGACAACCTGCTGGGCGCATTCCTCTACGCCCGCCGCACCGATGCGGACCCGGCGAAGGCCCGCGAACGGCTCGCGCAGTTCCCCGCCCAATTGCAGAACCACCCCGTGCTGGCGAGCGTACGGCGCGAGATCGAAGCCGTCGAACGCTCGTCCGTCGGCCGGCCCTACATGGACCTCACGCTGAAAGACGCCGACGGAGAGACCGTCGCCCTCTCGTCGCTCGCAGGACCCGGCCGCTGGGTGCTGCTCGACTTCTGGGCCACGTGGTGCGGTCCCTGCTGCCGGGAAATCCCCTACCTGAAAGAAGCCTATGCCGCATTCAGCGGACGCGGATTTGCGATCTACGCGGTGTCGATCGACCACGATGCGGCACGCTGGCAGCGGTTTCTCGCCGAAAACGACCTGCCGTGGACGAACGTGCTGTCCTCCGGCTGCGGCAAGCAAAGCCCTGCCGCAGCAATGTACGGCATCCGCTTCATTCCGTCGAATTTCCTGATCTCGCCCGACGGCGTGATCGTCGCCCGCAACCTTCCCGGCAGGCAATTGCAGTCCCGGCTGGAGGAATTGATGAAATAGCGTCGTTTTTTAAACAACTGATAATCCGGACGATGGCACAACACCCGTCGTCCGGATCATCTTTTTTACTAAATTTTTTAAGCAATTATTTGCGTGTTTCGGATTTTTGCCCTACATTTGCATTCGCAATTCGGCACCGTAGCTTAATTGAATAGAGCATCTGACTACGGATCAGAAGGTTACAGGTTTGAGTCCTGTCGGTGTCACAAAGAGGGAAAGGCAAATGCTTTTCCCTCTGTTGTTTACAGCCGCTTGCAACTTGCAGGCGGTTTTTTCGCATCTTGTTTTCTGTGGTTTTCACGGCGAAATCGGGAATTTGTTTAAACCAATGCGTAAACCGAAAAATCCCGATGAACACGGCCTTCGAGACGATCGAAAAATGCAGAGACGCGTAAAGCCGGCATTATTTCACCTCCGAATTTTTCCGTTTCACCCGTCCGAAACCGGACAATCGGACAAAGTTTTCTAATTCTATATTTCAGCAACCGGCTCGTTTCGCTGTCAAAAGCCGACGGTCAACACGCTTTTTAGGCATTTTCGGCATCGTTACGACACTTTTATTCGTCGGAAAGGGCACCAGAACCGGACGCCCATTCGGTTTTGTATCCATCCGCCTTTTTCGTATCTTTGCATACAATACCCTACGCAAAACCGGACTCTCGCAATGAATAAGAAAAAGAAATGGATCATCACGGCCATCGTTCTCGTGGTATTCTGCCTGATCCTGGGCCTCTACAATCTATTGAACGACAAAGCTCCGGCATCGGATGACGCCGCCAAAGCGCCGATCGCGCCCCGCAGACAGAGCACCCTCAACGTCAACGGACGCATCGTCCGTCCGCAGCGGCTCACCGACGGCATCACCACGGTGGGCAACCTGCTGCCGGACGAGGAGGTGGACCTCTCGTTCGAAACCTCGGGCAAAATCGTGGCGATCAACTTCCAGGAGGGCACCGTCGTCCGCAAGGGCGAGCTGCTGGCCAAGGTCAACGACCTGCCGCTCGTGGCCCAGCTCTCGCGTTACGAGGCGCAGCTCAAATTGGCCGAAGACCGCGTTTACCGCCAGAGCGCCCTGCTCAAAAAGGACGCCGTGAGCCAGGAGGCCTACGAACAGGCCCGCACGGAACTGGCGATGCTCAACGCCGACATCGACATCGTGAAGTCGAACATCGCGCTCACGGAGCTGCGAGCGCCGTTCGACGGCGTGATCGGCCTGCGCAACGTCAGCGAAGGCGCCTACGCCTCGCCCAGCGTCGTGGTGGCCAAGCTCACGAAGATTTCGCCCCTGAAGATCGACTTTTTCGTCCCCGAACGCTATGCCAACCAGATCAAGCCCGGCACGCGCCTCTCGTTCACCATCGAGGGACGGCAGGAGCGTTTCGAAGCCGCGGTTTACGCCACCGAATCGAAGGTCGACATCGCCACCCGCACGCTGGCCGTCCGGGCGAAGTATCCCAATACGCAGGGCAAACTGCTGCCGGGACGCTTTGCGACGGTGCAGATCCGCATGCACGAAATTCCCGACGCCATCGCCATCCCGACCGAGGCCCTCGTGCCAGAGATGGGCGTCGACAAGGTATTCCTCTACAAGGGAGGCAAGGCGCACGCCGCGGAGGTGAAAACCGGACTGCGGACCGATTCGAGCATCCAGATCATCGACGGGCTTAACGTCGGCGACACGCTCATCACCTCCGGCACGTTGCAGCTGCGCGAGGGGCTTCCCGTGAAACTCGACACCGTCGAATAAACCCTCCGCCGCATGAACATTTCCGAACTGAGCATCCGGAGGCCCGTCCTGGCGTCGGTGCTGACGATCATCATCCTGCTATTCGGTCTGATCGGATACAGTTACCTCGGCGTGCGCGAATTCCCGAGCGTCGACAACCCGATCATCTCGGTCTCGTGCTCCTACCCGGGCGCCAACGCCGACGTGATCGAAAACCAGATCACCGAGCCGCTCGAACAGAACATCAACGGCATCCCGGGCATCCGCTCGCTGTCGAGCGTCAGCAGCCAGGGCCAGAGCCGCATCACCGTCGAGTTCGAACTCTCGGTGGACCTCGAAACCGCCGCCAACGACGTTCGCGACAAGGTTTCGCGCGCCCAGCGCTACCTGCCGCGCGACTGCGACCCCCCGACCGTGACCAAGGCCGACGCCGACGCCTCGCCGATTCTGATGGTCACGATCCAGAGCGACAAGCGGTCGCTGCTCGAATTGAGCGAGATCGCCGACCTGACGGTCAAGGAGCAGTTGCAGACCATCAGCGACGTGAGCGGCGTGCAGATCTGGGGCGAAAAACGCTACTCGATGCGCCTGTGGCTCGACCCCGCGAAGATGGCCGGCTACGGCATCACCCCGACCGACATCAAGACGGCCCTCGACCGCGAGAACGTCGAACTGCCTTCGGGCAGCATCGAGGGCAACACCACGGAGCTGACGATCCGCACGATGGGACTGATGCACACCACGCGGGAGTTCAACGACCTGGTGGTGCGCGAAGACGCCGACCGCATCATCCGCATAAGCGACGTGGGACGCGCCGAACTGGGTCCGCAGGACACGCGCAGCTACATGAAAATGAACGGCATTCCGATGGTGGGCGTCGTCGTGATCCCCCAGCCGGGCGCCAACCACATCGAGATCGCCGATGCCGTGTACGCACGCATGGAGAGCATGAAGAAGGACCTCCCGGACGACGTGGTCACCTCCTACGGATTCGACAACACGCGCTTCATCCGCGCCTCGATCGACGAGGTGAGGACCACCGTCTACGAGGCTTTCATCCTGGTCATCATCATCATCTTCCTCTTCCTGCGCAACTGGCGCGTGACGCTGATCCCCTGTATCGTGATCCCCGTGTCGCTGATCGGCACGTTCTTCGTGATGTATGCCGCGGGATTCTCGATCAACGTGCTGTCGATGCTGGCCGTGGTGCTCTCGGTGGGACTGGTCGTCGACGACGCCATCGTGATGACCGAAAACATCTACATTCGCATCGAACGGGGCATGACGCCCTTCGACGCCGGCATCGAAGGGGCCAAGGAGATCTTCTTCGCCGTAATTTCGACCTCGATCACGCTGATCGCCGTCTTCTTCCCGATCGTCTTCATGGAGGGCATGACGGGCCGCCTGTTCCGCGAATTCAGCATGGTGATCTCGGGCGCGGTGGTCATCTCGACCTTCGCCGCGCTGACGATCACCCCGATGCTCGCGACCAAGCTGCTCGTGCGGCAGGAGAAGAAGAGCTGGTTTTACAGCAAGACCGAACCGTTCTTTGTCTGGCTCAACGACTTTTACAGCCGCACGCTGGCCTCGTTCCTGCGCCGCCGGTGGCTGGCCCTGCCGCTGGTCCTGCTGACGATGGGACTCATCGGCTGGCTGTGGAGCGCCATCCCGGCCGAGATGGCCCCGCTGGAGGACCGTTCGCAGATTTCGATCAACACGCGCGGCTCGGAGGGCGCCACCTACGAATACATCCGCGACTACACCGAGGACATCAACCGCCTGGTCGACTCGCTCGTGCCGGAAGCCTCGTCGGTGACGGCCCGCGTGTCGAGCGGCTCGGGCAACGTCCGCATCGCCCTGACGGACATCGCGACCCGCAAACGCTCGCAGATGGAGATCGCCGAGCAGATCTCGGCCGCCGTGCGCTCGAAGACCAAGGCCCGCGCCTTCGTGCAGCAGCAGAGCACCTTCGGCGGACGCCGCGGGCGCATGCCCGTGCAGTACGTGCTCCAGGCCACCAGCCTCGAACGGTTGCAGGAGGTGCTGCCCGAATTCATGCGCAAGGTTTACGAAAGCCCCGTGTTCCAGATGGCCGACGTGGACCTGAAGTTCAGCAAGCCCGAGGTGCGCATCGAGGTCAACCGCGACAAGGCCAACCTGCTGGGCGTCTCGACGCGCAACATCGCCCAGACGCTCCAGTACGGATTGAGCGGCCAGCGTCTCGGCTACTTCTACATGAACGGCAAGCAATACGAAATCCTGGCCGAGATCAACCGCCAGCAGCGCAACAAGCCCGCCGACCTGCGTTCGATCTACGTGCGCAGCGACAAGGGCGAGATGATCCAGATGGACAACCTCATTTCGCTCGCGGAGAACGTCGCGCCGCCGCAGCTCTACCACTACAACCGCTTCCTGTCGGCCACCGTGTCGGCCGGGCTGGCCAAGGGCAAGACCATCGGGCAGGGACTCGACGAAATGGACCGCATCGCCGACGAGACGCTCGGCGACGACTTCCGCACGGCGCTGGCCGGCGACTCGAAGGAGTTCCGCGAAAGCTCGTCGAGCCTGATGTTCGCCTTCATCCTGGCCGTCATGCTGATCTACCTGATCCTCGCCGCGCAGTTCGAGAGCTTCAAGGACCCGCTGGTGATCATGCTCACCGTGCCGCTGGCCATCGCCGGCGCGCTGGTCTTCATGTGGGGCGCGGACCAGACGATGAACATCTTCAGCCAGATCGGCATCATCATGCTGATCGGACTGGTGGCCAAGAACGGCATTCTGATCGTCGAGTTCGCCAACCAGAAACAGGAGGCCGGGCTGGACAAGATGCGAGCCATCGAGGAGGCCTCGCTGCAACGCCTGCGCCCGATCCTGATGACCTCGGCCTCGACCATCCTGGGCCTGCTGCCGCTGACCGTCGCCACGGGGGAAGGCGCCAACGGACGTATCGCCATGGGTATCGCCGTGGTGGGCGGCATGGTGGTCTCGACGCTGCTGACGCTCTACATCGTTCCGGCCATTTACAGCTACGTATCGACGAACCGAATCAAGAAATCGAAACACAACGACGCATGAAAATAGCATTTTTAGCGGCCCTGCTGCTGGGAATCGGCAGCGCCGCCGGAGCGCAGGAGGCGCCGCCGGCCCGGGAGGCGTCCGCTCCGCTGACCCTGCGCAAATGTCTGGAGATCGGGCTTGAACAGAATTACGACGTGCGCATCGTGCGCAACGAAGAGCGCGTCAGCGACAACAACGCCACGGCGGGAAACGCCGGGATGCTCCCCACGGTCGACCTCTCGGCCGGGTACACGGGCACGCTGGACAACGACCGCACCGTCACCCCGCGCAACGGGGACGCCACGACCGAGACCGGCGTCTACGACCAGACGGCCAACGTCGGGCTGGCGGTGAACTGGACGCTGTTCGACGGACTGCGCATCCGCACCAACTACAAACGCCTGAAGGAGATGCAGCAGATGGGCGCGCTGAAGACGCGCATCACCATCGAGGACTTCATGGCCAGCCTAACGGCCGAATATTACAACTACATCCAGCAGACGCTGCGCCTGGAGAACTTCCGCTATGCGGTCTCGCTTTCGCGCGAGCGGCTGCGCATCACCGAAGCGCGCGTCCAGGTGGGCAACTTCTCGCGCCTCGACCTGCTGCAAGCCCGCGTCGACTTCAACGCCGACAGTTCGAAATACATGTCCCAGCACGAACTGGTGACCGCCTCGCGCATCCGCATCAACGAACTGCTGGCCAACGAGAACCTCGACGAGAGGTTCAGCATCCCCGACTCGGTGATCCGGGTCAACGCCACGCTCGACTGGAACGACCTGCTGGCCAAAACCCTTTCGGCGAACGCCTCGCTGCTGATGGCCGAGCACAACAGTTCGCTGGCCGAACTGGACCTGAAGACCGTTCTGGCCCGGAACTATCCCTATGTGAACCTCACGACGGGCTACGGATACACCTACAACCGCTACGGCACGGGAGGGAACCTTTCGCGGGGAACGCTCGGGCTGAACGCCGGGGTGAAGGTGGGCTTCACGATCTTCGACGGCAACCGCCGCCGCGAACAGCGCAACGCCCGCATCGGCGTCGAGAACGCGCAGCTGACGCAGCAACGGCTGGAACAGTCGCTGCGCGCCGACCTGTCGAATTTCTGGCAGGCTTACCGCAACAACCTCGAAGTGATCCTGCTCGAGGAGGAGAACCTGATCGCCGCCAAGGAGAATTACGAAATCGCCATGGAACGCTACCTGCTGGGCGACCTGCCGGGCATCGAGATGCGCGAGGCGCAGAAGAGCCTGCTGGACGCCGAGGAGCGCATCCTCACGGCGCAGTACAACACCAAACTGTGCGAAATCTCGTTGCAGCAGATCAGCGGCAACGTGATGGTCTACCTGGAATAATCCGCGAGAGTTCGCATTCCTTCGCCATCAAAACATTTCGCACGCTTCGCCGGCTGTTCTTTGCCGCTTTTTGGTCGGCGGTTAACCGCGGTCTCGGCCCGCGGAAGCTTATGTACTTTTTGACCGCAAAAAGTACCAAAAACTCTCCGACAGATGCCTTCGCCGACTTCGTCCCGTCTAACGTTCGCCCGCCTAAGAGGCGGGTTTTAGGGGACTGCGCGAACATTCATAAAACAGGCGCATTATCGCTTGGAGCGGAACAAGAACAACCGACAGCCTGCGTGCCCGGAGCGGGAGGCTGGCAAAGGCGTCCGCAGGCGAAGGCAGATACGTGCTGTTTGCCGAGCCGCCACAGCCTTTACGGCGCGTGTTTTTGCGCCGTGAAGGCCTGATCTTACTGCGCCCGCTCAGCACGGGACGGAGAAGACTCCCGCAAAGAACGACATGCGGATGGTTCTGGCGCTTTTAACTTCGCTACGCTCGTTTTCCTCCTTCTGGCACGGCATAGCCCGCAAGCGGTCTCTGCTCGCGCTGCGTGTGTCGGTTGACATCAAAAGTACATAAAATTCCCGCGGGCGAAACCCGCCGTTTTCAAATCAGTGAATCATTAGATCACAATATTTTCCATTGGAAATTTGTTTTATCGGAAAATAAATTCTATCTTTGCATCGTTATTGATAGAGAACAATAAAAAACAAGATGAAAAAACTGCTCATAACCGCTTTCGCGCTGCTGGCCTTCGCCGCCGGAAGCCAGGCACAGACAAACAACAAAAACGCAAAGAATATGAAAACGATCGCATTGACCAAAGCCGACTTTCTGAAGAAGGTCGCCGACTATGAAAAAAATCCCGAGGAGTGGAAATACCTCGGTGACAAACCCGCCCTGATCGACTTCTACGCCTCGTGGTGCGGTCCCTGCAAGGCCCTCGCACCGGTGCTCGAAGAACTGGCCGCCGAATACGGGGACCGGATCTACATCTACAAGATCAACACCGAGGAGGAGCAGGAGCTTGCCGCGGCGTTCGGCATCCGCTCGATCCCCACGCTGCTGTTCATCCCGATGGAAGGCAAACCCCAGATGGCCCAGGGCGCCCTGCCCAAGGCTTCGCTCAAGGAGGCCATCGACAAAGTGATGCTGGGTAAATAATGGCGCTGACGGTCGACGCCCTGCTATGCCCGCAGAACCACCGTTGCCCGCTGATCCCGATCTGCCCCGCGGGCGCGATCTCGCAGGAGGGGAACTCCCTTCCGCGGATCGACCCCGGAAAATGCATCGAATGCGGCAAATGCGTGAAACGCTGCGGCATGCAGGCGGTATATAAAGCGAAGGAACATGGACAAACTTTGTAAGATCCGCGACCTTCAGCGCGCCGTGCACCAGTTCGAAAGCGCGTTCGAAAAACGCTACGGCATCTGCCTGAACGAGGGCATGACGCTGTGCAGCCTCTCGAAAACCGGGCGTCTCTGCCCGGGAGAGCTGGGAGAACTGCTGGGACTCACGCCGTCGAACACCTCGAAAGTGCTCCGCTCGGTGGAACAGAAAGGACTGGTGACCCGCGAACTCTGCAACGAAGACCGGCGCCAGATGTACTACTCACTCACGCAACAAGGACGCGAACTGCTCGCTTCGGTCAGCTGCCGGGAGGTGGAAACACCCGAAATCCTGCGCGACTGGCTCTGCGGGTAGCACGTGACGCAACCAAACACAGCAACGGCTGTCCTTCCGGGGACAGCCGTTTGTCGTTTCGGGACGGCAGGAGCGCTATTCGAGAAAATGGTTCTCGTCGTTGAAGGCCGCAGCGAATTCGCTCAACGACTTGAGGTGGCGGCGCTGCATCGCGACGGCCCCCTCCTCGTCCTTCTCGCGGACGCAGCGCAGCAGTTCGCGATGCTCGAAATAGACCTCCTCCTGCGGAACCGTGCAGACACGGTAACGCTGGTAATAACGCAGCACGTCGGGCGTGATGACCAGCAGCATCGACGCGATCACCGGATTGTGCGCCCCGCGGGCCAGCGCCTGGTGGTAGGCGAAGTCCTTCGAGACACGCTCCTCGGTATAGAATTTCGCCTCGCACTCCTCCAGCGCCCGTTCGATGTTCTCCAGATCCTCCGCCGTACGGTTGCGGGCGCAGAGTTTGATGGCCTCGATTTCGAGCAGCACACGCACGTAGACCAGCGACGCGAAGTCGTACTGTCTGATCTGAAGCGCGTCGGTGATCATGCGTTCGAGCACCTGCATCTTCTCCTGGGCGACCACCGTGCCGCTCTGGGGGAAGGTCTGGACGATGCCGTAAAATTCGAGTTTCTGAAACGCCGCACGCACATGGGCGCGGCCGACGCCCAACATGTCGGCCAGCCGCCGCTCGGCCGGGAGGCGTTCGCCCGGCTGCAAACGTCCGGAATAAAGCTCATTCTTGATGTATTTCAGGACGGTTTCCACCTGTTTGATGTTCGGCGAGTTGTTCATGGGTTATTCTTTTGCAGCACAAAGATCGCAAAAAAACCAATCAAACCAAACAATTCCGGCAATTTCGTGAACGTCCCGCAGATTCCGCTCCGCAAAGTCCCCGCCTCCGGGAAAAGCCGAAAGGCCGGATACGGGCCGCACGGCGTCCCGGAGCGCATTTTACATTTTTCAACCAGAAACCGGGTTGAAACCTATATTTTTTCCCGATTCCAGCCGAATGTCTGATAAATTATCGCCAAATATTGGATTTTAATTAAATTTTCCTAAATTTGTAAAAAGTGAACCAGACCGTAAGCTCATGGCAAAACGAGAACTCTTACTCGGAGACGAAGCCCTCGCACTGGGGGCGCTCCACGCGGGACTGTCGGGTGTCTATGCCTATCCGGGCACACCCTCGACCGAAATCACGGAATACATCCAGCAGCATCCCCTGGCTGCGCAGCGCAACGTGCACCGCACGTGGTCGTCGAACGAAAAGACGGCCATGGAGGAGGCGCTCGGCATGTCGTTCGCCGGCAAGCGCGCGCTGGTCTGCATGAAACACGTGGGGCTGAACGTGGCAGCCGACGCCTTCGTCAACTCGGCGATGACCGGAGCCAACGGCGGGCTGGTGGTCGTGGCAGCCGACGACCCCTCGATGCACTCGTCGCAGAACGAACAGGATTCGCGCTTCTACGGGAAATTCGCCCTCGTGCCGACCTTCGAGCCTGCGGACCAGCAGGAGGCATACGACATGGCGAAGGCCGCCTTCGACCTCTCGGAACGGTTCCGGATTCCGGTGCTGATGCGCCTGACGACCCGCATGGCCCATTCGCGGGCCGTCGTCGAGACGGGCGAGGCGCGCGCCGAAAACCCGTTGAGCCATCCCGAACAGCCCCGCCAGTGGGTGCTGATGCCGGGAAACTCGCGCGTGCGATACCAGACGCTGCTGGAGGATTACGCCCGGCTGGAAGAGGAGTCCGCCGCCAGCCCGTTCAACGCCTATACGGAGGGTCCGGACAAACGGCTGGGCATCGTCGCCTGCGGCATCGCACACAACTACCTGATGGAGAACTACCCCGACGGATGTCCGCACCCGGTGCTGAAAATCGCGCAGTACCCGCTGCCCCGCACGCTGGTGCGCCGTATCGCCGCCGAGTGCGGCACGCTGCTGATCCTCGAAGAGGGCCAGCCCGTCGTGGAAGAGATCGTCCGGGGCGTGCTGCCCAATCCCGTGGCGATCCGCGGACGCCTGACCGGCGAACTGCCCCGCACCGGGGAGCTGACGCCCGACAGCGTGCGCACGGCCCTCGGCATGGCGCCCCGCCGGACGCACGCCGCAAGCGGAATCGTCGTACCCCGCCCGCCCGCGCTCTGCCAGGGATGCGGACACCGCGACATGTACACAGCCCTGACGGAGGTGATCCGCGAGGAATACCCCGCGGGCAAGGTTTTCAGCGACATCGGCTGCTACACGCTGGGGTGGCTGGCGCCGCTGCACGCCATCGACACATGCGTCGACATGGGGGCCTCGATCACCATGGCCAAAGGCGCGGCCGACGCGGGCCAGCACCCTTCGGTGGCCGTGATCGGCGACTCGACCTTCACCCATTCGGGCATGACGGGCCTGCTGGACGCCGTGAACGAGCGCGCGGACATCACGGTCATCATCTCGGACAACCTCACGACGGGCATGACCGGCGGGCAGGATTCGGCCGGAACGGGCCGTCTGGAACAGATCTGCGCCGGCATCGGCGTCGATCCCGCACATATCCGCACGGTCGTGCCCCTGCCCAAGAACCGCGAGGAGATGAAGGCCGTGATCCGCGAGGAGATCGCCCACCGGGGCGTCTCGGTGATCATCCCGCGAAGAGAATGTATCCAGACCGCAAAGCGACACAACGCTGCTAAAAAGTAAAGGCTTATGAAACGCGACATCATACTCTCGGGCGTAGGAGGCCAGGGAATCCTCTCGATCGCCGCCGTCATCGGACGGGCCGCCCTCGAAGACGGGCTTCACATCAAGCAGGCCGAGGTCCACGGCATGAGCCAGCGCGGCGGCGACGTGCAGTCGAACCTGCGCATCTCGTCGTCGGCCATCCGTTCGGATCTCATCCCGCGCGGCGCGGCCGATCTCATCGTCTCGATGGAGCCGATGGAGGCGCTGCGCTACCTGCCGTGGCTCGCCGACGACGGATGGGTAATCACCGGCATCACGCCGCTGATCAACATCCCGAACTACCCGGAGGGCGAGACCCTGCGGCGCGAACTGGAAAAACTCCCGCACGCCGTAGTCCTCGACGCCGACGCCGTCGCCAAAGCCGCCATGGCGCCCCGCTCGGCCAACATGGCGCTGCTGGGAGCCGCCGCGCCGCTGCTCGGAATCGACGCCGCGAAACTGGAGTCCGGCATCCGCGCCATCTTCGCCCGCAAGGGCGGGCAGGTCGTCGAAACGAATCTCGCGGCGTTCCGCGCCGGCTACGAAGCGGCCCAAAAACAGACAAAGCCATGAAAATACCGTTCGACAGGTCCTGCCTGCGCTCCGCACTGGAGCGGATGGACATAGCCGACATCGCGCAGGCCACGATCCGCCAGTCGGGCGACATCGCCCGCACGATGGAGCGCGACACGGGCGTGGAGTTCCTCCACCTCGAAATGGGCGTGCCGGGGCTGCCGCCCGAACGGGCGGGCGTCGAGGCCGAATGCGCGGCCTTGCAGGCGGGCGTCGCGTCGCAGTATCCCAACATGTTCGGCATTCCGGAACTCAAGACGCAGGCGTCGCGCTTCCTGAAAGCCTTCCTCGACGTGGAGGTGGCCCCCCGGGGCTGCATCCCCACCGTCGGGTCGATGCAGGGCAGCTTCACCACATTCCTGCTCTGCTCGCAGCTCGACCCGCAGCGGCGCAAAATCCTCTTCATCGACCCCGGATTCCCCGTGCAGCGCAGTCAGGTGCACATTCTCGGCATTCCCTCGGAGTCGTTCGACATCTACGATTACAGGGGCGAAAAGCTGGGGCCGAAGATCGAGAGCGTCCTCGCCGCAGGCGACGTGGCGGCCATCGTCTACTCGAACCCCAACAACCCGGCGTGGATCTGCCTCACGGAGGACGAGCTGCGCACGATCGGCGAGCTGGCCACGCGGTACGACGCCATCGTCATCGAGGACCTCGCCTACCTCTGCATGGATTTCCGCAAACCGCTGGGACGGCCTTTCGAAGCCCCCTACCAGGCTTCGGTGGCCCGCTACACGGACAATTACATCCTGCTGGTCTCCGGGTCGAAGATATTCAGCTACGCCGGACAGCGAATCGCCGTGGCGGCGATCTCCGACGCGCTTTTCCGCCGCGAGTACCCCGCCCTGCGCCGGCGTTACAACATCGGACGGCTGGGCGACGCCTACGTACTGGTCTTTCTCTATGCGGCCTCGTCCGGCACGAGCCATTCGGCGCAGCACGCCCTGGCGGCAATGTTCCGCGCGGCGGCCGACGGCGAACTGGACTTCGTGGGCGAAGCCTCGGAGTACGCCCGGCGCGCCCGGCTGACCAAGGAGACGTTCCTCCGCCACGGATTCCGCATCGTCTACGACAAGGACCGCGACGAGCCGGTCAGCGACGGATTCTTCTACACGGTCGGCTACGGCGCGATGACCAGCGCCGAACTGTTGAGCGAGCTGCTGCTCTACGGCATCTGCGCCATCTCGCTCACCTCGACCGGCAGCCGCCAGAGCGGCATCCGCGTCTGCGTCTCGCAGATGAACCGCCCCGAACAGTTCGAAATGCTCGAAGAACGTTTAACCGCTTTTGCAGAAAATAACCGCTGACAACATGCACTACACGACTGCCGCGGAGGCGGTAAAACTCATCCGATCCAACGACAGCGTCTACATTCAGGGCAGCACCTCGATCCCCGAAACGCTCGTGGCCGCAATGGCCGAACGGGGCGGCGAACTGGAGCATGTGACGGTCTATTCGGCCTTCGCCGTGGGAGCCTTCGACGCCCCCTACTGCCGCCCCGAATACAAGGAGTCGTTCCTCGTCAACAGCCTGTTCGTCGCCAACAACATCCGCCGGTGGCTGGCCGACGGCTACGGACAGACCATTCCGGCCTTCCTGGGCGAAATCCCCGCGCTGTTCCGCGACGGCACGCTGCCTCTCGACGTCGCACTCATCAACGTCTCGCCGCCCGACGCCGAAGGCTACTGCTCGTTCGGCGTCTCGGCCGATCTGGCGGTTTCCGCCGTGGAGTGCGCCAAGACCATCATCGCGCAGGTCAACAAGGCGATGCCCTACTCCTACGGCGACGCCGTGATCCACACCTCGCGCCTGGCGGCGGCCGTGGAGGTCGATTCTCCGCTGGTGGAGGTCCCGACGGCCGTGCCGAGCGAAACGGAACGGAAAATCGGCAGCTACATCGCCGAACTGATTCCCGACGGGGCGACGTTGCAGATCGGCGTGGGCGGCATTCCGAACGCCGTACTGGCGGCCCTCGGCGGCCACCGGCATCTGGGACTGCACACCGAGGCGATGACCGACGGCGTGCTGCCGCTGCTGGAAAGCGGCGTGATCGACAACTCGCAGAAGGCGGTGATGCCCGGCGTGACGGTGGCCTCGCTGGCCCTCGGCTCGCGCCGGCTGTACGACTACATGGACTACCGCAAAGACCTCGTGATGAAGGACGTGGCATGGACCAACGACCCGTTCCGCATCCGGCAAAACCCGAAGGTCATGGCCATCAATTCGGCCGTGGAGGTGGACCTCACGGGGCAGGTGTGCGCCGACTCGGTCGGAATGCGCATCATCTCGGGCGTGGGCGGCCAGCACGATTTCATGTACGGCGGGGCGCTGTCCGAAGGCGGCAAGACCTTCATCGCCATCCCCTCGACCACGCCCAAGGGCGAATCGAAGATCAGGGCGCTGCTGTCGCCCGGCGCGGGCGTCGTCACGACGCGCCACATGGTCCAGCATATCGTCACCGAATACGGCGTGGCGCACCTGCGGGGCCGCAACCTCGCAGAACGCGCCCGGGCGCTGATAGCCGTGGCGCACCCCTCGGTCCGCGAGGAGCTGGAACGCGCCGCAGCCGGACGCTTCGGCTATTCGTTCCTGCGCCTCAAAGCATAAAGCCCGGCCCGGTCCCCGAAAAGACCGGGTGGGCCTTTTTACCGATAGGCAGATATTCCGCAATCACCTCTTTTTCGCCCCGACGGCCGCCGCACGACCGGCGCGATCCTTCATGCGCCCGGGGAACCGGGAACCGCCCCCGCGAAGCAGCTGCGGCCCGAAGGCTCGGAACACGCGGTGGCCGTCCGGGACACAGATGCGCCATAACAGCCGCGAATACGCCGGCGTCCCGCTCGACAACCCGATCTTCAACCGCCGGGCCGCGCGCAACGACATCAGCAAGGCGCAGCTCGCCGTGCGCAGCCAGCAGCTCGCCGTCACCCAAACCGTGCAGGCCAAATACGAGTTCGTTTTCCGTCGAAGATTCCCGATTTCCACCGCGGGAAGCCGTTGCAACTCTGAAAACGGGAGATTCTGATAAACGAATTCAAACAAAAAGGGTGACCTAAAACGGTCACCCTCGCTGCTACCCGGAACATCAAGTTCCTGAATAATCCGGGCAGCTGCCGGATTGGATCCCGGACCTTCTCCGGCAGAAAAGTCCTTCGTGCGTCACTGATGATCTGTGTTTATCCCAGCAATACAAAAGTAGACAAATTATCCCAACCCACAATAGGTAGAGCGTTTTTGTAATAAGGCTCGACCAAAATGTCATACCCCGAAAAGGCAAAATAATACGCCCGGACGCATACGGACCACTTTTCGTTCTGCAAAAAAGCGGCAATCCGGAAAATTTGACCTACTTTTGCAACGGTTTCAACAGTTGAAGGAATGGAATGGCTTAAAGAATTGTTCGTCGAGCACTCGGCTTTGCAGGCCGTCGTGGTGGTTTCGCTCATCTCGACGATCGGTATCGGACTGGGAAAGATCCGCTTTTTCGGAATCTCGCTCGGAACGGCCTTCATCTTCTTCGTGGGCATTCTGGCCGGGCATTTCGGGCTTTCGCTCGACCCGGCGATGCTGACCTATGCCGAGAGTTTCGGACTGGTGATCTTCGTCTACGCCCTCGGCCTTCAGGTGGGGCCGGGCTTCTTCAGTTCGATGCGCGCCGACGGACTGCGGCTCGTCTCGCCCGCCATCGCCATCGTGCTGCTCGGAACGGCCCTGGCCATGGCGATGAGCTACGCCTTCGGAGTCTCGATGCCCGACATGTCGGGCATTCTGTGCGGCGCGACGACCAACACCCCGGCGCTGGGCGCCGCGCAGCAGACACTGCAACAAATGGGCATCGACGCCAACGGAGCGGCGTTGAGCTGCGCCGTGGCCTACCCGCTGGGCGTCGTAGGCGTAATTCTGGCCGTGGTCTTCCTGCGCAAGCTCTTCGTGCGTCCCTGCGACATGCCGGGACCCGACGCCGAACACCGCAAGAACGTCTTCATCGCCAGCTACCACCTCACCAATCCCGCGGTCTTCGGCAAGAGCGTCCACGAAATCGCGACGCAGAGCCACCACCATTTCGTCATTTCGCGCCTGTGGCGCGACGGGCGGGTTTCGATCCCCACCTCGGACAAGACCCTACAGGAGAACGACCTGATCCTGGTCATCACCACGCCCGGCGAGGCCGACGCCCTGCGGCTGATCTTCGGCGAGCAGGAGACCAAGGACTGGAACACGGAAAATATCGACTGGAACTCCGTCGACAGCCAGCTCATCTCGCAGCGCATCCTCGTGACACGCCCCGAAATCAACGGCAAGAAACTCTCGCAGTTGCGCCTGCGGAACACCTACGGCATCAACATCAGCCGCGTGTACCGCTCGGGCGTGCAGCTGCTGGCCACCCCTGACCTGCGTTTGCAGCTGGGCGACCGTCTGACCGTGGTGGGCGAAGCGGAGGCGATCCGCAACGTCGAGAAAATCCTCGGCAACGCCGTCAAGAGCCTCAACGAACCCAACCTCGCGGCGGTGTTCATCGGCCTGATCCTCGGCCTCACGCTGGGAAGCATTCCCGTGGCAATCCCCGGGATTTCGATTCCCGTGAAACTGGGCCTCGCGGGCGGCCCGATCATCGTCGGCATCCTGATCGGCACGTTCGGCCCCCGGCTCCACATGATCACCTACACCACCCAGAGCGCCAACCTGATGCTGCGCGCGCTAGGCCTTTCGATGTACCTCGCATGCCTCGGGCTGGATGCCGGAACCCACTTCTTCGAGACCGTCATGCGCCCCGAGGGGGCCTTGTGGCTCGGCATCGGATTCGCCCTGACGTTCGTGCCGGTGGTGCTGGTGGGGCTGTTCGCCCTGCGGGTGCTGAAGGTCGACTTCGGATCGGTCTCGGGACTGCTATGCGGCAGCATGGCCAACCCGATGGCGCTCAACTACGTGAACGACACGATCGAAGGCGACAACCCCTCCGTATCCTACGCCACGGTCTATCCCGTGTGCATGTTCCTGCGCGTGATCATCATTCAGGTGATGCTGATGCTGGTGCTTTAGCCTCCTCCGGGGCGGGCTGTTCCGCCTGCGGCCTTTGCGGGGCGGCCGGCCGGGATGCATGCAGGGGCGGCGCATTTTGCGGGGCGGCCTGTGAGGAGGCCTGCGGTGACGCCTGTGAGGAGGCCGGCGGTGACGCCTGCGGGGGTGTCTGCGGAGGTGTCTGCGCGTTTAGAGAAAACGCATTGCGCAGCGAGGCGACGTCCTCCCCCGACGGATTCTGAAAGACCCGCAACCCGAATTCGGGAATCACGGCCAGCACATGATCGAAGACATCCGACTGAATCCCCTCGTAATCCACCCACACGACCGTATCGGTAAAGAAATAGAGCTGCATCGGAAGCCCCGTTTCGGTGGGCTGCAACTGCCGTACCATCAGCGTCATATCTTTGTTCACCGGGACCTCGTTCCGGAGGTAGCGGACCAGATAGGCCCGGAAAACCCCGAGGTTGGTCTGATGCAGGCCGTTGATCCGCCGTTCCCCGGAGCCGATGCCGTGCGCGGCGTTGTACTCCTCGACGCGGCGTTCGGTCTGATCGACGTAGTCGCGGATCAGGTCGATCGTACGGTAGTGGTCCAGCATCTCGGGGGTGCAGAAACGCACGCTCGTCATGTCGATCGCCACGGAGCGCATCACGCGCCGCCCGCCCGAAAGCTGCATGGCGTGCCAGTTGGTGAACGAATCGGTCGTCAGCAGGTAGGGCGGCAGCATGACGAGCGTGTTGTCCCAATTGCGGATCTTGACCGTCGTGAGCGACACCTCCTCGACGTTGCCGTCGGCCCCGTACTTGGGGATCGAAATCCAGTCTCCGACCTTGAGCATGTCGTTGGCCGCGAGCTGAATGCCCGAAACGAAGCCGAGGATGCTGTCACGGAAAATCAGCATCAGCACGGCCGCCGAGGCGCCCAGTCCCGTCAGCAGGATGGCGGGCGACTTGTCGAGCAGGATCGAAACAATCAGAATCGTGCAGATCAGCAGCGCAATGCCCTGCGCCGTCTGCCGCAAGCCCTTGATGGGTTTGTTCTGCCAGGCGGGACGCGCCGCAGCGATGTGGAAGGCGGCATAGAGCAGGGCGTTGACGAAGCGGAAAACCGAAAAGACGATATAGGCCTCCATGAACCGCAGGACGATGACGCGCCCGGTGGATTTCTCCTCGAAGGCCACCGGGAGCACGACGGCCAGCAGAATGGCGCTCAAAATATGACACATGCGCCGGAGAACCGGAACGCTGAAAAGCGTGTCGTCCCACTTGGCCCGGGTGCGCTCCACGAGTTTCCGCACCCCGTGTACGATGCCCAGTTGCAGCAGCAGGTCGAAAACCACGGCGGCCAGCACCACGAGCACGAAAGCCGCCCAGCGGTCGAGCGCATCGCCGGTGGCCGAAGTCAGGCCCAGCCATTCGAGCAGGGCGTGCGTCCAACGTTTCAGAAGTGTCTGCATACCCGTACCCGCATCAACTTTCGGGCCTCAACCGCAGCGGCGGCCGAAAAACCGGAAACGACGCCGGCGCGGACAACGGAATCACCCGAGAATCAATCCGGCCTCGCCTTCGAAGTTGGGTGTGAAAACACCCTGTCCGAGGTTTTCGCGGATTTCGTCCGGGGACCAGAAACGCCCGCCGTCAAGCTCCCCGCTCGGACGGACCTCGCCGTCGTAGACCGTGCGGAAGACATGGACCAGTTCGTATTCGCGTTCCGAGCGGAAGGGATAGACCGTAACCGCCCCGGGCACGAAATCCGTGATGCCCAGTTCCTCGCGCACCTCGCGCCGCAGGGCTTCGGCGATCGTCTCGCCGTAGTCCACATGGCCGCCCACGGCCGTGTCCCACCGTCCGGGCTGAATGTCCTTCCAGGCGGGGCGTTTCTGCAGATAGAGTTCGCCGCGCGAATTGAAAACATGGAGGTGCACCACCGGGTGCAGGAGCATCGACCCGCCGTGGCACTCGCCGCGCGTGGCTTTGCCGACGACGTTCCCCGCCGCGTCGACCACGGGAAAGATCTCTTCGCTGTTATCGCTGTTCATGCCGGGGATATTTACGGATGTAGATCATGGCGGCCGTCATCCCCAGCAGCACGAAAGCCGCGCCGGGAAGCGCCGTATATTCATAGCCGAGCCCGCGCCCGATCGGCAGGCCGCCGACGTAGGCCCCCAGGGCGTTGCCCAGGTTGAAAGCCACCTGCACGAGCGCCGCGCCGAGCATCTCGCCGCCGCGCGAATTTTCGAGGATCAGCAGTTGCTGGGGCGACGATACGCAGAAGAGGCAGGCCGTAGTCAGACACATCAGCGCCAGCGAAAGATAGCGGACATGCGCCCCGAAGAAGATGCCGACGAGCGCCAGACAGGCCGTGCCGAGCGTGAAGCGCACAACCCGCTCGGGCGTGAACCGGTCGGCATAGTGACCGCCGACGATATTGCCCGCAAACATGCCGAAACCGGCCAGCATGACGATCAGCGTCAGGTCCTCGGAACGGAACCCCGAGGTGTGGACCATCAGCGGGCTGACGTAGCTGTACCAACAGAAGATGCCGCCGTTGCCCAGCATCACCGACGCCAGCACCAGCCACGGAGCGGCGCTTTTCAGAAACCGGAACTGCCCCTTCATCCCCGTATCGGGCAGCGCGGGCAGAGCCGGAACCCACAATTTCACGAGCAGCATGGCCACGGCTCCCCACACGGCGACGATCCCGAACGTGGCGCGCCACGTCACGACGCCGCTGATATAGGTTCCCAGCGGCACGCCGAAGAGGTTGGCGACGGTCATGCCCACAACCATGATCGACACAGCCTCGGCCCGCCGGCCCTTGTCGGCGACGCGCTCGGCGACGATCGCCCCCACGCCGAAAAAGGCCCCGTGGGGAAGTCCCGAGACGAAACGCATGGCCAGCAGGGTCCAGTAGTTCGGCGAAAGCGCCGCACAGGCGTTACCGAGAATGATCAGGCCCGTGAGGGCCAGCAGGATGTGTTTCAGCGGCCGCGTGCGGGCCACCAGCACCGTGAGGGGCGCCCCGAAGCAGACGCCCAGCGCATAGGCAGAGATCAGGTGCCCCGCTTCGGGGATCGAGACGCCGAGGCTGCAGGCGATGTCGGGCAGAATGCCCATCATCACGAACTCCGCCATACCGAGCGCCAACGTCCCGAATGCCAGGGCGATCAGACTTTTCTTCATGGGAAAACAGACATTAACGGCTAACCGGCTGCAAAAATAGCACAAAAAAGGTGAAAAGTTTTTGCGTCTTTTCACCTTTTTCCAATTTTTCAGAGCTTGGGTCCCGATTCCCGAGGCTGGCCCACCTCGAAGCCCAGCGCCCGCATCCACTCCACGGTGGCGGCATCGACCTGATCGTTGCGGTCGGCCCAGCGGCGCTCCTCGATCAGCTGCTTCTTGCGCTCCTCGAGGGCTTTCAGAAGCGGGAAATCCGGATGTGCGAGATGCCTCTTCTCCTCGCGCTGCGAGGGCCGGACCCTGCGGTCGAAAACCGCCCCCTGCGTCGGACGCCGCGCGCCCTCCCACTTGAACCCCTTGAGGTAAAGCTCCTGATCGGCGGGAATCTTGTCCATCGGATAGATGTTCCAGTCGGGGTCCTTGCGGTAGACGATCGTCACGACCTGTTTGTCCTCGATATAGAACGAACAGTCGCCGCTCTCGATGACGCCCATGCCCGTGATCTGGGGCGGCTCGCCGTCCTGCATGTAGTAGATCGTCTGGGCATTGCCGTTCACGTCGTTGCGGTAGATCTGATTGTCGCGGAACCACGCCGTCATCTGCTTGCCCGCCACCTGGTTGTAATGGACCGTGTCGAGCTGGGAGACCATCATCGGAGTGCCGATGAACTCGGCGCGCGTGATCTGCTGGTTCTCGGTGAATATGTCCATCACGTCGGAGGTGATCTGGTTGCCCTGGTTCCACAGCACGGGATTGATGTAGAGGTGGATCGTCGAATCGGTGCTGATGGCCGTCATCGAATCGCATACGGCCTGGAAATCGGAACGGAAAATGCGCACATTGCGGAAACCCTTCATCAGGCGGTAAACCGAGTCGGCAGAGTCGGTGAGCGAATCGACCGAGTCGGCCGGAATCCGCATCGCCAGCGAGTCGGCGGCCAGCGAATCGGCCATCTGCAACAGCAGCGAATCCATCTCCCGGTCGTTGCGGGCGATCAGCGAGTCGATCTCGCGCAGGGCCGTGGAATCGACCGGAATCACCTTGCCTTTGCGGGCGGCGCGGGCCTGACGGGCGCGGAGTTTCGACTCGGCCTTGAGTTTGCGCGCAGCGAGACGCCGCTCCTCCCGCTCCTTCTGGGCCAGCAGTTTGGCCGTCGTCTTATCCTGGCGTTTTTTGGCGATCTCCTCCAGTTTTTCCTTCCTGGCCTTGGCCGCAGCGGCTTTTTGGGCCGCCTTCAACTTGGCGGCCTGCTCCTTGAGGTAGGCTTTCCGGGCATCGCCGACCAGCGTGTCGAGCGGATCGACGGCCGGAACGGCCAGCGAATCCGGGACGGAAACGCCCAGCAGCGAATCGGGGACCTCCCGCCGGGCCAGCGAATCCGGCCCTGCGGCGTCTTCCGGCGAACCGGGACCGACGGCCGGAACGCGGGGACTTCCGAGCGAATCCGCCGCAGGACGGCCTTCGGGAAGCTCCCCGGCCGGGTGGTGCGGCGTCCCGAGAAGGGCGGAATCGGTTTTCAGACGCGCCAGCGAATCGGCTTTGGCCGCAGCGGCGGCCCGGCGCAGTGCGTTTTCATTGATCGTGAAGAGGTACATCGAATCGGCGCGCATGAAAAGCGAGTCGCCCTGCGAAAGGTCGTAACTCACCACCGCGGGCCGGCGCGTGAGGAACGCATTTCCCGGCTCCTTCCAGTACTCGCCGTAGTCGCCGAAGGCGATCACCTTGTGTTCGGCGTCGTCCAGCTGCAAATCACGCCGCAGGATCACATGGTCCTCGGCGCGGTAGTAATGGAGGCTGTCGCTCCAGATCTCCTGCTTTTCGGTCAGGATATAGCCGTTGCGCGTCACGATGTAGAGCGTATCGGCCTTGTCGTAGGAACCGCGGTCGGCATAGAGGTAGTCGCCGTCCTTGTTCCAGATGTTGGTGCGGTCGAAGAAAAAGGCGTTGTCGGTAGCCATGTTGTAAACCACCGAATCGCCCTTGAGTTCGTATTCGTCGTTGCGCATTTCGACGCGGTCGACGGCGATCAGCTCCTTCGTGTCGGCATAGTAGTAGCCGCGGACCGATTCGAGCAGGTTCTCGCGGTTGAGCATCACCCCGCCGTCGGCGAATTTGCCGATATTCTTCTTCGTGTTGAACAGGAATTTATAGGTGTAGAGCGTGGCGTCGCCGTCGACGACCTTGACGATGTCGGAGTAGACCCGCGCCTCGTTCAGCTCGCCGTCGTACTCGGCCCGGTCACCGTAAATGTAGGTCGTATTCTTGTTGATGAGCACGTTGCCGAAGAACTCGATGCGCATGTCCGAGTAACGCACGGCCGAGTCGCACGTGATGACGGCGCCGTTGTGCTGTGCGGCGAAGTTCCCCACCAGGAAAACCACCGAATCGCCCGGGGCGATGGGGCCCATCAGGTCCGACTTGAGGTCGATGAGCTTTTTCTCGCCCTCCGGCTCCGGCGCCTGCATGCCGCTGCGCGCCGCGACCACGGCGGCGGCCAGCACCACTACGGCTATGGACAAGAGCCTGCGCACGGCCTATTTCACCCAGTGTTTGTTCTCGAACTCCCCGTTGCGGAATTCGGGCGAGATGTAGACGTACATGCCGTCGATCTTCTTCGAAAGCCACTCCTTGAAGACCCGCTCCTGCTTGTCCTGCAAGGCCATCTCTTCGAGCCGCAGGTAGTCCTCGTTGAGCGAAGCCGTATGCGTGGGGATCACCTCGACCAGCTTGACGATCTTGGCCATCTGGTTGCCGAGCATGTCTTCGGTGAGGTAGGCCTCCGAAATCTCGCCGGGTTTGAGCCGGTTCAGGGCGTTGTAGTCATCGAGGCTCTTGAAACGGCCGAAGTCCTCCTTGAGGAATTTCGTGACGGTCAGCTTGGCGTCGAAGGCGTTGAAACGCTCCAGGATGTCGTGGTTCGAGACGATGCCGCCGTTCATCTTCGACTGCGCGTCGTCCGAATAGAGCAGCGCAGCCCTCTCGAAGGTGATCGAATCCTTGCGGATCACCTTCACCAGACTGTCGAGCGTATTGAGCGAACCGCCCAGCTCCTCGGTCGTGTAGACCGGACGCAGCAGGATGTGGCGGAAATGATAGAGCCGGCCGCGCTTGTCCAGAAGCTGGATGATGTGGAAGCCGAACTGCGACTCGACCACCTCGGAAATCTGGCCGGGGCGCATCTTCTCCAGCGCCGCGCCGAATGCGGGGTCGAGCTGTTCGAGCGTCGAGGGGTCCATCTCGCCGCCGCGCATCATCGTGCCGGGGTCCTGCGAATACATGCGGGCGAGGTTTTCGAACTTGGCCTTGCCCGTGATCACGCGTTCGCGCATGTCGATCAGCCGTTCGCGCGTACGCTGCTTGGCGGCGGTCATCGACTTGGGAAACTTGGTGATCTGCGCATAGACATACTGGTCGGCGACGAGCGGCAGGCTGTCCTTCGAGATCGACTTGTAGAAACGCTCCACCTCGCCCGGAATCACCGACACCTTGTCGACCACCTCGGTCTGCATGGAGTTGGCATAGGCCTGCTCCTCGTAACGCTGGCGCATGATCTCGCGGATGTTGAAGATCGGCATGTGGTGCTTGGCTTCGAGCTGGGGGATCGAGCCTTCGGCCTCGACCATCTGCTGCACCTGCTCCTCGACGCGCGCCATGATGTCGGCGTCGTTGACCTTCACCGAGTCGATCTGGGCCTGGTTGTAGAGCAGCTTCTGGGTCATCAGCGCTTCGAGCGCCTCGTTCATCGGGTCGCGGTCGGAAGTGTAACCCTCCTGACGGCGCTGTTCCGTCAGCTGGCGCGCATAGTCGTCCACCTCGGAGTAGAGGATCGACGATCCGCCCACCACGGCCACCACCTTGTCGAGCATCACCTGTCGTTTCTGCGCAAGGGCGCCTGCGAACAACAGGGCGAGCGCCGCGGCCATCATAGCTTTTTTCAACATCTTGGTTTCGTTTATCGTTTTATTTTTATTCGTCTTTCTTCGGTTTCTCGTCGGCGAAAATCTTCACCTCGCCCATCTCCGCGGCCCGGGCGCAAAGCTCCTCCTCGTGCGCGCGGATGATCTCGCCCTTGCGCTGGTTGAACAGGATGCGGCGAATCGTTCCGCGCAGCCGTTCGAGCGGAATCGGCTCGCCCTCGCGCAGCACCGCATCAATCTGGAAATAATAGTGCGCATGGCTGTCGCGCATCTCCTGCACGGCAGCAGTCGCCAGCACCGAATCGTAGCTCTGCGAACGCAGCGTCGGGAGGTAGCTCAAGAACTCCGGGAAATCAATCCACTGGTCGCGGAAATCGTCCACCGTGAAATCGTTCTTCTCGCAGATGTCCCTGAAATCCTGCTGCTGCGCCTCCGACCTGGCCCCCATCAGCGTCTTGAGCTTCGCGGCCTGCCGGTACCCCTCGCCGAAACGGACGATGCGCCCCTTGACGATCGTGCGGTCGAGTTTGAAATCGGCCTTGTGAGCGTTGTAGTAGGCCGCAATCTCGTCGGCGGTGAACACCGTGTCGATCGAACGGTCGACGTAATGCTGGTCCAGCTGGCGGATCAGCAGCGCCTGGCGGTACTCCTCCACCATCTTGTCGATGTCGCCCGCCGAAGAGGAAAAGAGCGTCTCCGCCTCCTGGAGCTTGAGCTGCTTGAGCACCCAGCGGTCGATGTAAACCTTCATAAAGGCCGCGCTGTCGTCGCCCGAAAGCCCCTGCGGGACCACCGACCGCACGTCGCCCAGCCGCAGGTCCTTGCCGCCGGCCCGCGCAATGGTCGTGTCGCCGGCAAAATAACGCGGCAGCTCCCGGCATCCCGCCAGCAGCAGCACACCCGCCGCGACCGCTATTTTCGCTCGCAAATTCATATTCCGAAGGGCAAAGATACGTTTTTTACTTGTAAGTAACGCAGTGCGGAGCCGGATTATTACGCCGCAGACGGATTTTTCTCCGCCTCCTTCATGCGCCGCAGCGTGCGCAGCATCATATAGCCCGACACGGCGGAGAGCGCCAGCGCCGCGATGTAAATCAGCACGTAAAGCGTCCGGCTGCCCACCAGGTCGATCAGCAGCGCATTGCCGTGCCCGGTGGCCAGCGCCAGATAGGCCACGGCGTTGTTCAGCGCATGGAGGATCATCACCGACCACAGCGAATCGGTCGCCAGGTAAACGTAGCCGAGCACCAGGCCGATGACCGTGGCGTTGATCACCTGCACGGGCTGGCCGTGGAGCACGCCGAAGAAAAGCGACGAGACGAGCCATGCGGTCGTCACGCCGAACTTACCGCGCAGCGACCCCAGCACGACGCCGCGGCAGATCAGCTCCTCGAAGATCGGAGCGAAGATCACCAGCGAAAGGATGGTCCAGAATCCGCGGCCCACTTCGAGCGACAGTTCGGGCATCAGCCGCAGCAGCGGTTCGAGCACCACGCCGACGGCGAACATCAGCACGAAGGCCCACAGCAACAGCGCGGGATTCAGCCCCCGGGCCGAGAAACGCGCCCACGGACCGCTGCCGCCGCGCGCGCGGCGGTAGTAGAGGATGCCGGCAAGCGTGATCGACATCGAGCAGAAATAGAGCGCCGCCATCACCTTGCCCAGCGCAGCCGGCTCCAGCGATTTGAAATCAAGCCCGTGCCCGGCGAAAAGCAGGAAGACCATCGCTGCGGTCCCCACGACGATCTGCGCCCCGAAGGCGATACCCAGCATGGCGAACAGGTCGCCCACGGTCGGGAATTTCCGGCGGCCCGGACGCAGCTCCGCCGCCGGGACTGCGGCCGGCTGTCCCGAAGCTGCGGACTCCGCCGCGGAAGCCGGCGATTTTTTTTCTTCCATAGTATCGTATAGCTATCAATTCATTCCGACCGTAAAGATAAGCATTTTTCCGCTACGGTTATGGATTTCCATTTAATTTCACTAAATTTGCCTGCTTATAAACCGAATTCAAACATGGCAAAGGTAATCGCATTGGCCAATCAGAAAGGCGGCGTGGGCAAGACCACGACAGCTATCAATTTAGCGGCTTCGCTGGCCCTGCTGGGCAAGAAAGTCCTGTTGCTGGACGCCGATCCGCAGGCGAACGCCACCTCGGGGCTGGGCTTCGACATCAACCTCGAAGGCATCTACGAGTGCATCGCCGGACAGAAACAGGCCGACGAAGTGCTTCTCCAAAGTCCCGACGTGAAAAACCTCTGGGTGCTGCCCTCGTCGATCGACCTGGTGGCCGCCGACACCGAACTGCCGAAGATGGAAAACGCCCACCACGTGATGAAACGCATCGTCGACTCGGTGCGCGGAAAGTTCGACTACATCTTCATCGACTGCTCGCCGTCGCTGGGCTACACCACGGTCAACATCCTCACGGCCGCCGACACGGTGCTGATCCCCGTGCAGTGCGAATACCTCGCCCTGGAAGGGCTTTCCAAACTGCTCAACACCATCCGCAAGGTCAAGGGCGGACTGAACCCCGGCCTCGACATCGAGGGCTTCCTGCTGACGATGTACATGCGCAACCGCCTGAACAACCAGGTGGTGAGCGAGGTCCGCGAGCACTTCGGCCCCCTGGCCTACGACACAATAATCCAGCGCAATATCCGTTTGGGAGAAGCGCCCTCGCACGGAAAACCCGTGATGCTCTACGACGCCGGGGCCGTCGGCTCGGAAAACTACCTGGCCCTGGCCCGGGAATTTCTGAAACGCAACCGCAAACGCAGCAAATAAACGAATACCGATATGAAACAGAAGGGATTAGGACGCGGACTCGACGCCATTTTCGGCAGCGATCCCGTGGATGCCAAGCTCAAACCGATGAGTCAGATGGCAGAAATCGAAATCGCCGACATCATACCCAACCCCACGCAGCCGCGCACGCAGTTCGACGAGGAGGCTCTGGACGAACTGGCCGACTCGATCCGCCAGCTGGGCGTCATCCAGCCCGTGACGGTGAAAAAGGGCGACGGAGGCAAATACGTCATCATCAGCGGCGAACGCCGCTGGCGGGCCGCGCAGCGGGCCGACCTGAAGACCCTCCCGGCCTATATCCGCGAGGTGGACGACGAGAACCTGCACGCCATGGCCCTCGTGGAGAACATCCAGCGGCAGGACCTCAACGCCATCGAAATCGCGCTGGGCATGCAGCGCCTGATCGACGAGTGCAACCTCACGCAGGACGCCCTGTCGGAGAAGGTGGGCAAGAAGCGTTCGTCGGTGTCGAACTACCTGCGCCTGCTGAAACTCCCCGACGAGGTGCAGCTCGCCCTCAAGGAGGGGCTGATCTCGATGGGACACGCCAAAGCCATCGCCGGGGCGCCCGCCGACCAGCAGCTGCGCGTGCTGAAAAGGTGCATCAAGAAAGGCCTCTCGGTCCGCCAGGTCGAGGAGCTGGTCCGCTCTCTCTCCGAAGCCCCGGGCAAAGAGGCACAGAATGTGGAGGACGAAGAGTATCCCGAAAGCTACCTGAAACTGGTCGAGCAGCTCGAAAAGTTCTTTTCGCAGGAAATTTCGATCAAACGCGCGAAAAACGGCGGCGGCAAAATCGTCATCGGCTTCACGGACGACAGGGACATCGAACAGTTCATCGAACGTTTTGCTAAACGCTCCTAATTAAAATATATGGTGACAATCCGGTTCAGACTCCTGCTCCTGGTCGCAGCCCTTTCGCTGGGACTGCCCGCCGGGGCGCAGCTCCACCGCGGCGCACGCACGGTCGTCCGCGGCGGACTGCTCGAAAAACCGGATTCGCTCAAGGGCCGGCGCGATTCGCTGCGCCTGGCGGGCCTCGTACGGCAGATCGACTCGATCGCCGCCGCCGAATACGCCGCCGACTCGGCGGCCGTCGCGGACCTGCGCTCCGACGACCTGCATTACCTCGACTCGCTGGCCCTGGCGCGCTTCGACGCCGCACAGCGGGGCGTGGACACCACGACCAAACGCAAGGTCTACAAAAAAGGCTGGTTTATGAGCGACTCGATGTCGCTCTCGAAGGTGTGCTGGATTTCGACCGTGGTCCCCGGCTACGGACAGATTTACAACAAACAGTACTGGAAACTGCCGATCCTCTACGGACTGGTGGGAACCGGACTGGGACTGTACATCCACGAAAACAAGACCTACAAGCCGCTCAAGCGCCAGTTCGAATCCTATACCGACGTGAACCTCTCGCGCACGCCCGAGCTGGACGCCCTCCAGTCCAAGATGATCCGCAGCAACACGCGGCGTCAGGTTTACCTGGGGATCACGATCGCCTCGTACATCTACTTCATCGGCGACGCGGCCGTGAGCTACTCGACCAACGACGTGTCGAGCGTCAAGAAGGCCACCACGCTGGCCTGCATCTTCCCCGGAGCGGGACAGATCTACAACAAAAGCTACTGGAAAGTGCCTTTCGTCATCGGCGGATTCGCCTCGATGATCTACTGCATCGACTGGAACAACCGCGGCTACCAACGTTTCAAAAAGGCCTACAATCTGTTGAGCGACTACGACCGCAATCCCGACAAATACCCCGACGGGCCGACCGACGAGTTCCACGGACGCTATTCGGCCTCGTTCATCCGCAACCTGCGCAACAACTACCGGCGCAACCGCGACCTCTGCATCATCCTCTCGGGTGCGCTGTACGTCCTGCAGATCGTCGATGCGCATGTCGACGCCCACCTCAAGGACTACGACATTTCGGACGACCTCTCGATGAACCTCGAACCGCTGGTCGACTACACCTACGTCCCCACCCTCGGGGGTAACCGCCCGGTGTTCGGCTTCAATTTGAGCCTGAAATTTTAGACGATGAAGAAACTCCTTACCATAGCGCTGCTCCTTGCCGTCGCCGCTTCGGCGTCGGCCCTCGACCGCAGCCCCCGCAAGAAGAAACGCGACAAGAAAGCCAAAACCGAAACCGTCGTCCCGGCGCCCGTTCCCGAGGCCGAACCGGTTCCCGTCCCCGAGCCGGAACCCGCCCCGGCCGAAGAACCCGTCGTCAACGACATGACGCTGGGATTCTCCCCCGAACAGACCGACTCGCTGCTGGCCGCATGGCGCGAACGCCAGCGGCAGGACGCGTTCAGCGAATTTTTCAAACAGTACATTCTGGAGGACTCCACCGAGGTGGCCGACAGCACGCCCGACTCGGTCTACTCCCGGCGGCTGCTCGACCTCGCGTCGCCGATCCAGTTCCCCTACAACAGCATCGTAAAGGGCTACATCAACCGCTACACCAACTCGCGCTACGGCACGATCAGCCGCATCCTCGGCATGTCGCAGTACTACTTCCCGATCATCGAGGAGGAGCTGCTCCGCGAAGGCCTTCCCGTCGAGCTGCGCGCGCTGCCGATCATCGAATCGGCGCTCTCCCCCACGGCGGTGTCGCCGATGGGCGCCGTCGGGCTGTGGCAGTTCATGCCCACGACCGGCAAGAGCTACGGACTCGAAATCAACTCGCTGGTCGACGAACGCCGCGACCCCTACCGCGCCACGCAGGCCGCCTGCCGCTACCTGAAAGACCTCTTCGCCATTTATAACGACTGGTCGCTGGCCATCGCCGCCTACAACTGCGGCCCGGGCAACGTCAACAAAGCGATCGCCCGCTCGGGAGGCAAGAACTTCTGGGAGATTTACGACTACCTGCCCCGCGAGACGCGCGGCTACGTGCCGGCCTTCATCGGCGCGTCGTACGCCTACGCCTACCACCGCCAGCACGGCATCGAGCCGACCGAAGCTCCGATTCCCCTTTCGGTGGACACCGTCCGGATCAACAAACTGATGCATCTGGAGCAGATCTCCTCGACGATCGACCTGCCGATCGAGACCCTGCGCCAGCTCAATCCGCAGTACAAACTCGACATCATCCCGGCCACGACCAAGCCCTACACGCTGGTCCTGCCGCAGCGGTATGTCATGCAATACATCGCTCACGAGCCTGAAATCCAAGCCAAAGACTCGATGTACCTCAAGGAGTACATCAACCCGGCCAACATCGACAAGAAACGCCAGGAGCGCAGCGGATCGGTCTACGTGGTCAAAAAGGGCGACACGCTGGGGGCCATCGCCCGCCGTTACCGCGTGACCACGGCGCAGATCATGCGCTGGAACAAGCTCAAGAGCGCCCACAAACTCCGCATCGGACAACGGCTCCGCATCGAAGGCAGGTAATGAACACCGATCACGATACCATCGTCGCCCCTGCAACCGCCGCCGGAGGGGCTATCGCCGTCATCCGCATCAGCGGCGGAGAAGCCTTCGCCGTCTGCGACCGGATATTCCGGGGCCGGCGGCTGCTCGCCGAGGCAGACGGCTACACGGTGCATTACGGTACGATAGCCGAGGGCGACCGCGTGATCGACGACGTGCTGGCGGCCGTTTTCCGCGCCCCGCACTCCTACACGGGCGAAAACTCGGTCGAAATCTCGTGCCACGGCTCCTCCTACATCGTCTCGGAAATCCTCCGGCTGCTGATTGCCGCGGGAGGACGCATGGCCCAGCCGGGCGAATTCACCATCCGCGCCTACCTGGCCGGGAAACTCGACCTCTCGCAGGCCGAGGCCGTGGCCGACATGATCGCCTCGTCGTCACGCGCCGCGCACGCGCTGGCCTCGACGCAGATGCGCGGCGGATACTCCGAAGAGCTCGAATCGCTGCGCGAAAAACTGCTGAACCTCACCTCGCTGCTGGAACTGGAACTCGACTTCTCGGAGGAGGATGTGGAGTTCGCCGACCGTACGGCGCTGCGCGCGACGATGCAGCGCATCGCTGCGGAGATCGACCGCCTGCGCAGTTCGTTCGCACTGGGCAACGCCATCCGGGAGGGCGTCGCCGTGGCCATCGCCGGAGCGCCGAACGTCGGCAAATCGACGCTGCTCAACCGACTTCTGAACGAGGAGCGGGCCATGGTCTCGGAGATCGCCGGAACCACGCGCGACGTGATCGAGGAGTGCGCCAACATCGGCGGCGTGCTTTTCCGGTTCCTCGACACGGCCGGCATCCGCCCGACCGACGACCGGCTCGAACAAATGGGCATCCAGCGCACGATGTCGAGCATCGAACGGGCGCGGATCGTCATTCATATGGTCGACGCCTCGACGCTCACGGGTCCGGTTCCCGCCCCGGATTTTCCGCTCCGTCCCGGGCAGAAACTCCTGACCGTCGTCAACAAGACCGACAAGGCTCCGGCCGCATGGCGGCTTCCCGAAGGCGTTGTCGGCATTTCTGCCAAACACGGCGAGGGTATCGACGCCCTGTGCGACGCCCTGCGGGAGTCCGTCGACACCGAAGCGCTCTACCACGGTGATCCGGTCGTCTCGAACAGCCGCCATTACGAAGCGCTTTCGGCGGCCCGCGAAGCACTCGGCCAAGCCCTCGACGGTCTCGCCCACGGCCTTCCGACCGACCTTTTGAGCGAAGAAATCCGCCAGGTCATCACCCACCTCAGCGCCATCACGGGCCGCGGTGCCATCGCCCCCGACGAAATCCTGCAAAACATCTTCTCGAAATTCTGCATCGGAAAATGATATATCGCAATTAACCGCAACGAATTAGAACCAACTATAATGAAGTCGCTGAAATTCAGCGGCTTTTTTATTTATCCCAAATCCAGTTCATAGCGATTGGATAGTGTTGTTCACCATATTTTTCTACCGTATTTCTACCGCGAAACAAATTGGGGTTTGTCCCCGATGTCACACTGACGCATTTGGCGACATGGGTGAACAATGGTTTACGTAGAGAGACAAAAAGGGAAATTAAATCTTTATGGTTTCATTAAAAATATGGAGAAAACAACATGGAAGTAAAAAGAATTTGTCAATGGTGTGGTAAACCTTTTATAGCTCAGAAAACCACCACTAATTATTGTAGTCCTCAATGTTCTAAACGAGGCTACAAACATCGTATGAAAGAGCGAAGAATGGAGCTCATTCAGAGTCAAGAATTGTTGGAGGTAAAGAAGATGCTGGAAAATCAAGAGTACTTTACCTTTTCACAAGCAGCTAAATTGATGGGAGTTTCTCGTCAGTACATCTACAAATTAGTCAAAGAGAATAAGTTGAGAGCAAGTCGGATTAGTTCACGAATGTCTTTTATTCGAAGAGCTGATATAGAACTTTTGCTTAAATCCAAACCTTATGAACGTGTGATGTCAAAAGTCGAATTTGATATTGCTGAATATTACACTGCTGAAGAAATTGCCAAAAAATACAAGGTCAACACCAAATGGGTATGGACTTATACACGGGAGCATAATGTGCCAAAAGTAAAAATCCGTCAGTTCAACTATTACAGCAAAAAGCATATTGATGCTGCTTTTGCCAAATACAAGACAGATAATGATCTGACCGAATGGTACACTCCCGAAGAGATAGAACAAAAGTATGGGATGAGTCGGGTTGCCATCCGCTCCCATGTCTATCGGAACAACATCCCTTCAAAGAAAGAACATGGTCAGATATTCTATTCCAAACTGCACTTTGATCTGTCGAAGAAAACAACAGAAGATGATTCATCGGAATACTATACCGTACAGGAAGCCATGAAGAAATACAGTCTCACACGGGATTCTGTCTATGGCATTTTGCAGTTTCACGAAATCAAACGTGAGAAGAAAGGTCGTTTCGTGAGATTCCTGAAAGTGGAATTTGATCATGTAATGGGTGTCAGAAAATAAGCCTAAGTCTGAATTTAGGCAGACCAGAAAATGATTCTAAGAATGAGCATTGTCTGTGTCAAGCCATTCCGGACATTTGCAGCAAATCAAGTATAAACTAATAATAATTGTAACCATGTTAGAATGTAAAACAGTAACATTGAGAACACGTCCTTTGAAAAACGGGATGCTTTCTTACTATCTGGATTATTATCCGGGCTATCGTGACCAAGAAACAATGAAGACCATCCGCCACGAAGGATTGAACATTTATATTTATGCCAATCCCAAGAATGAGCGCGAACGTAACTTCAATGCCACTATGTCGGAAAAGGCAGAAGCCATCCGATGCAAACGCTTTGAATCTATCGTAAATGACAGGTATGATTTTTTTGACAGGCACAAACTCAAAGCGGATTTTTTGGAATACTACCGCAAGCAGCTTCGTAAGCATGACCAAAAGTGGGAATTTGTGTACCACCATTTCTACAACTTCGTTCATGGCAAATGTACTT